>ERZ808051.1226-NODE-1226-length-18388-cov-4.191743_pt1 | contig 18388 bp, 18 predicted proteins | sample MGYA00380199_ERZ808051 | MGnify/ENA primary metagenome ERZ808051 (study PRJEB31490, sample SAMN06133391) | mouse gut metagenome | isolation source: J11 | host: mice | place: China: Chengdu | collected 2015-05 ...
CCTGAGGCATGGGGAATTCTTTTATGTCAAAATGCTCCAAACTTGTCAGCATTGCCACATGGGCTGTCTTCGGTAAGCTTTCGCCTGCCTGACTCCTCGCCGCAGGGGCCGCGCCGGTCACACTGCCGGACATGCTGGCCAACACTTGTTTCACAATCTCTTCTATCTGTGCTGTATCAGCCATTTTATTCTCCTTTCTGTTTCAGTTGGGCAAGTCCCTCCTGGGCAGAACAATTTCTGTCCGTTTGCCGTCTTTGCAAATCTCACCTGCGTATGCAGGCTTTAGCGTATGCAGAGGCTGTCGGACATGACGCAGCGCCTGCTCTTGGTAAAGCTCTTGGTGCTGGTCAGGCCCTCGCCGGTGCGGCTGGCAATGGTAAAGGTACAGTACCCCTCCCCGCCGAAGCCCAGCGCCGCGTAGGAGGGCGCATTCTTCACCAGGATGGCTGTATCGATCTCCCTGGCATACTTTGTTATGTTGTCGATGTTCTTGGAGTGGATATGGGCGGAATGGCGGTTGCCATGCTCCAGCCACACGGCCTGCTCGATGGCATCGTCAATGTCCTTTGCCCTGACCATCCCTAAGATAGGCATCATCAGCTCCTCGGAAATCAAAGGATGCTCCTTGGGTCCCTCAAAGACGATGCAGCGGATATTGTCCGGAACCGTCACGCCGATCATGCCAAGCAAGGTCTTGGCGTCCCGGCCCACACATTTCCTGTTCAGCCCCTTGGGGGTGAGCACCGTGGCGGTCAGCCTGTCCTGCTCCTCTTTGGAAATCAGATAGCAACCCTGTTCGGAAATCATATAGTGCATCAGTTCGTCCGCAATAGACTCCACCGCTACGATTTCTTTCTCTGCGATGCAGGGGAGGTTATTATCAAAGGTACAGCCGTTTACGATATCCTCCGCCGCTTTCCGGATATCCGCGGTCTCGTCCACCACCGCCGGAGGATTGCCTGCGCCTGCGCCGATGCCCCTTTTTCCGGAAGACAGCACCGCGGTCACTACGCCGGGTCCGCCGGTGGCTACCAGCAGGGGAATATCCTTGTGCTTCATCATGATGCCGCTGGTCTCCAGCGTAGGCCTCTCCACCGTGCAGGCCACATTGTCCGGACCGCCTGCCTCCATGGAAGCCTCGTTGATCATATTGATGGCAAAGATCGTAGTCTTCACCGCCTGGGGATGGGGATTGAATACCACCGTGTTCCCGGCGGCCAGCATGCCGATGGAATTGCAGATGACAGTCTCGCTGGGGTTGGTGCAGGGTGTGATGGCGCCGATGACACCGAAAGGACCCATCTCAATGAGGGTCAGTCCCCTGTCTCCGGACCAAGCAGTTGTCTTCAAATCTTCCGTGCCGGGGGTTTTATCCGCCACCAGCTTGTGTTTCAATATCTTATGTCCCACATTGCCCATTCCGGTCTCGTTTACGCCCATCCTGGCAATGACTTCCGCATTCTCATGGGTTTTTCTGCGGATATTGCCGATGATCTGTTCTCTCTGGTCTAAGGACATCTTCCGAATGATCTTTTGCGAGGCTTTGGCAGCCGCGATGGCATCGTTCATATCCGTGAAGATGCCGTGCTTTCCGCTTGGGGATTCCGCGATCTGCATCTTTGCCACCACTTCCTGTACGATATCCTGTACCAGGCTTTCCGTTACAAGCACTTTGTTACCTCCATTCCAGTTCCGCATCGGCCACCCAGCGCCTGGTCATGGCAGAGAATTTCCGGCCGCCTAGTGCATGCGTCCGTAAATCCTCTGGGCTCTGGGTTGGCAGATGCTGTTTTTTATTCCGGTTCCGTAAAAACTTTTTTTCCGTATGCCGCCAGCGCGGTATCCTGTTCGGCGCTTCCGCCACTGACGCCGAGAGCGCCCACGATGATTCCGTCCCGAAGCAGCAGCTCGCCGCCTCCGAATATGACGATTTTCCCGTGATTTGTAAATTGTATTCCGTACAGACTCTCTCCGGGCCCGCTTAATCTCCCAAGCTCGGCAGTAGACATCTGAAACGCTATGGATGTGTAGGTCTTGTTCAATGCCACGTCAAAACTTCCTATGTAGGCACCGTCCATGCAGTGGATGGCCACTGGCCTGCCGGAGGCATCGGAGACGGCTGTGACTACGCGCATGTCCCACTCTGCCGCTTTCGCCTCAATCTTTTCGATAAGCTTTACGGCCAGGGCAAGAGGCATTGTGACCTGGGTATTCCCGCCGCTTGCGGATACCAGCTTTCCCGACAGAGGCATTGTGCCCCCTCTGCCAAAGCTGCTGTCAGGCCGGGCATTCTCCCTCTCCCCGCCGGATGCTCCTCTGTCAGCGGTTTTTATCGCTGTGCCGAAAGCGCATGTGGTATCGGCTGCTGCTCTGGCACCTGCAGAGTAGATGGCCTCATGCACAGCGCTTTCCTGCTGCCGTCCCCCTGTCATCTTCTCTATGACCTGGCGGACGATTGCCTCTATTCTCTCATTTTCCATACAAATCTCCCGCAAAACGCTCTGGCTGTCGCTTACGTCCATTCAGGAACTGTATGGGACAGCTGCCCGGGCAGCTTGTCCGAAGCATTTTGTCAGCCTGGTTTATTTGCCTAACTGTTCGATGACTTTCCTGGTAATCTCCGCCACCATGTCAGCGGAAACAGCGGAATTCTTGTCGCCGCTGTGGCATCCGCCTCCACAGGTATGGCAGCTGGGCTTGCCCTCTTTCACGTTAGGGCAAAGATTGGCCGGATGGCGGCCTTTCATGCCGAACTGTCTCCTGATCTCATAGAGATCCTCCACCTGCTGGGGTGTGAACTCCTTGGGGCCTCCCAGCATCCTGGACTGATACAGAAGCTGTGCGTAGAACTCCACGGACTCCATCTTCAGGTAAGCGGCAAGCAGGGAATCGGAATAGGTCAATGCGCCGTGATTCTCCAAGAGGACGGCGTCAAAATGCTGTACATACTCGGAAACGGCATCGGGAATCTCCATGGTGGAGGGTCTGCCGTACTTTGCGATTGGCACGCAGCCAAGAGCGATAACCGCCTCAGGCATGATGGGCTGGGTCAGGGGGATGCCGGCAATGGCGAAGCTGGTGGCATACACGGGATGCGCATGTACTACGCTTCTGACATCAGATCTCTCCTGGTAGACTCTCATATGCATCTTGATCTCGGACGAGGGTTTGAAATTGCCGTTGGCCTGGATCACATTGCCCTGGGCGTCCACCTTGCAGATGTACTCGGGGGTCATGAAGCCCTTGGACACACCCGTAGGGGTGCACAGGAACTCATTGTCGCTGAGTTTTACGGAGATGTTGCCGTCGTTGGCGGCCACCATGTTCCTGTTGTAGATTCTCTTGCCGATGTCGCAAATCTCTTTTTTGATTTCGTACTCGTTCTGCATTTTGATTCCTCCTGATTCATTTGGTTCCTGCCGTCAGCTTGTCCCATTGCCGCTGGCTTTCCCAGCGGCAGGTGTACATATGTCCTGAATCCTTTTCCATACAGACAACCCGGCCTGCCGGACGACAACATTGAGTGTAACGGTTTTATTGAAAGCAAAAGGGATGCTTTCTGCTGGATTGTACAATAGAAAGCAAAAGGATGCTTTCCGCTGTCTTATACAATAGAAAGCAAAAGGGATGCTTTCTATTGTCTTTTATTATAAGCCTATCTACCACACAAGTCAATAAGCAAATGTTGGATTGTGCTGTTTTTGTTTTATTTTTGTGGTTTCTGATCTTTGGGACGGTCTAAATATGCCAGAATTTCCTCCACGCCCTCCCCTGTGACAGAATCCACAAAGAAAATATCCCTGCAGCCGGAATTGCGCAGCCACGATTCCGCCAGCCGCCGGTTGGCCTTTGGGTCGTTTATCTTGGTGACGATGCCGATGACGTCCCGGTTCACCATGCAGGTGATGTTGGGCGGGAAGAGGCTGTAGCTTTCCGTAGCCGCCACCAGCAGGCCCACCACGTCCGCCTCGTAGGCGTACAGCGCCAGCGCGTGGCCCAGGCGGTGGGTCTGGGCGTACTCCCCGGGTGTGTCGATCAGCACGTCCCTGTAATGGATGTACTGGGTCTTGCAGTACTGTATCTTTTCCCTAGACAGGGCCTGCTTCAGCGTGGTCTTGCCGCTTTCGCTGCGGCCCATAAGTATCAGTTTTTTCATGTTCTCAGGTAGACGGTATTTCCGTCCGGGTCTCGGAAGCTCATGTTCACCGCTCCCCAGGGGCGTGCCGTGGGCGGCTCTATGATCTCGGCTCCCAGCTCCATGACTCTGCGGTACTCTTTTTCCATGTCTTCCACGGTAAATGCCAGACAGATGTTCTGGTTCTGATTGTTCTTCTTAGAGCCGTCGTCATATATGGTCAGCATGGTCTCCTCCCCGATCAGAGTCTGGTGCACCGCATCGCTGCTTTCGTTGTCCAAATCCAGCAGCTTCTTATAAAAATCCGCAAGCCTGATCACATCATTGGTGAGCAGGCAGACCTCTCCTATTCTCATATGGTTTCCTCTTCCTTTCCGGAAATATTTTTATTGATGACCAGTTAGCCGCACTCTCTCGATCACGCAGCTGTGCCTCTTGTTCGCACTGTCCTTTTCATAATTCACACCTACCAGCAGAACTTCGCCGGAATACCCCTCCAGAGCCTGTGTATACTGCCTGTCTTTTATCTGCCCGATGGCCGCACGGGCGGACTTGTCGTACTTCAGTTCGATTACCATGGCAGGTTTCCCGCGGGAGGGCAGCGGCAGAAATACCACGTCCGCAAAGCCGCGGCCTGTGGGAAATTCCCGAATCATCCGGTAATCTTTCCTGGCGCTGTAATACGCCAGGCTGATCGCCGCTCCCAGGGAGCTCTCGTCATTGTAGGTCAATATGGAAGCCACTTCTGTATGGGCCCTGTCAAGCCCCTCCGCGACCCTCTCCGCATCGCAGTTAAGCGTATCTTCCAGCAGTCGCTCCGAGGCTTTCAGCACATTCATGACTTCCGCCCAGCCGCCTACGCTCATGGCGTTCTCAAATTCTTCAATGATTTCCCTGTTCGGGATAAAGGCTTCCTTTTCCTCGGAATCGTAGCCTAAGTATCCCAGGTGAATCAGCAGAGTCAGTACATCGTCCTTTGTCCTAAAGGTGCACATGTCGTTCTGGAAGCTGCGGGTGTTCACCCTGACTCTCCCTCCGCCCAGCATCTGGACGATGTCGGCGCGAAGCCCGTCAAAATCCATGTCCATATAGACTTTCAGCGCATCGTAGGTCTCTGTAGACGTCCAATAGTTTGAAAATCTACGGCGCAGCATTGCCTCCACCACGGATTTTGGATTGTATACATGCTTATATTCCGTCAGCTGGTAGCCATCGTACCAGCTTCCTGCCTCTACGTAATCCATAGAGAAACGTTCACAGAGCCCCTGCACCTCTGTATCCGTAAAGCCCGTATATTCCTCAAAAAAGCTCTGATCTGTCATGGAGTATTCCCAGAACATGTTCAGGGCAGAATGCTGCCCGTACTTCTTTACAGGGAGGATCCCTGTCATATAGGCGAGCGCTACATAGGGCTGGTCTTTCAGGAGGTTTCGCAGGAAATCCAGATATCCTTTCTGCAGCGCCTCTGACTCCTGCCGCTCCCGCATCACGCAGTCCCATTCGTCGATCAGAAAAATGAACTGTTTTCCTGATTTTGCGTAAATCTTTCTCAGGGCATCCGCGATTCCCGAAGACTGCCTGTTCAATAGCTCCCCATATTCCTCCTGTAATTCTTCCAGCACCCCTTGCTGCAGATAGTTCACGACCTCCCCGGTCTCTGCCTCAATCAAAAACTGCTGCATATTCAGAAAAATCACGTCATAACGGTTCAGGTTCTCCGAAAAACCCGGACTTTCTGTAATCCTCAGCCCCTCAAACAGTTCCCGGGAGTCGTAAGCACAGCAATAATAAGCAGCCAGCATCTTAAGCGCCATGGATTTCCCGAAGCGTCTGGGCCTGCTGACACAGATGTACTTCTGCTCTGTATTCAGATATCTGTTGGTGCACCCGATCAGCCCTGTCTTATCCACATAGATTTCCGAACGGACTGCGGTCCGAAAACCATCTTTCCCCGGATTCAAATAGATCCCCATCCATTGCCTCCCTGACAAAACTTCCCATCAGTTCCCTTTTATGTCCGCCTGGTTCTCCTCCCGCCAATACGCGGAACCGTCTTTGATCCTGTCCACCAGCCTGTACTGGAACATCTCCCTGCGGACTAATTCAACATCCCCGAACGCGATATTCGTCCGGATGATTTCATTTACTTCTTTCTCCGTGTACTTTCTTGAGGCCTCAAACTGCTCTGCAATCTTGGTCAGCGCCAGAATCCGCATAGGTCTCTTAGAGGGATATTGGGTCAGCCTGCCTGTCTCGTCATAGTATGCCTTCAGTTTCTTCTCGTATTCTTCTGTAGTCTTTTCTGTCATTACTGTCTTTTCCATAATGAAGCCTTTCCGTGCGCTTAGAAGCACTTTCAATCCCACATCCCGACAACATATGCTAAACTATACACAAGCCTTTCCTCAAAGACAGTATTACGTCCTCGTAATCTCACAGACCGTATAATGCAGCACATCCCGCACATAGTCCAGTATCGCCTGCTCCGAAGCCTCCACCTCGGACACGGTGCCCGATATGATCAGGGATCCGCTGAACCTGTCTACAAAGCCCAGATCAATGGCGGCGGCTTTCATGGCCACATCCGCCATAATGATGGCCGTTTCCGCCGGGGACACTGTCAGGACGCCGATGGCTGCCCGGGTATAGTCTACGCTGGGATCCAGGCCCAGCTTTTCATACAGCACCGGGTCGGGATTTGCTATGATATGGGCCAGCGTGATCTGCTTGCCCGGCACCAGCTCCTGCACGATTCTGCGTTTTTCCCTGTCATCAAGCCAATCCATGTTATTCATTCCTTTCGTCTCTGTTCACGCTTTCGCCGCTCACGGCAGCATGATGCGTCTGCACCTAATGTCATTTACAAACGGCTATCGCCTAAGATGCCATCTTCTCAGAAACATTCTACATTCTTCTGCTTACTTCATATGCCGATCACAGGCATATCACACAGACTTCATGATTTCCGCCATCTCCGGCGTCATCTCCGGTGTAAACTGCGTCCCCAGCCTGGCCAGCTCTCCCATCACCCTCTGTCTTCCAAAATCCGTTCTGTACCAGTTCTCCCTGGTCACTTTTCCCTCCGCAGGGGCAATCAGAAGCTCCGTATCTGGAAAACAGATCTGATAGTACATCAGGCATCTCCTGGCATGATACCCCTTGCAGCAGATGATGGCTTTTTTCGGGTACAGCCCTTTCGCGTCCAAAACCTTTCTGGTAAATCTGGCGTTCTCGGCAGTGAACTGAGCCTCGTCCTCCGGAAAGATGCAGTCCGGGGCAACCCCGTTTGCCAGCAGGACGTCCGTATAGAACTCGCACTCGGTGGCGTAGGCTTTCCGGTAGATTTCCCCTTTGGACTTAACGCCTGCGAATCTGCCCACCGTTATGGAATATCGGCCGGACGGCACCACCCAGGGAGCATACCCCGCTTTCCACAGCCGCGCCGCCCGCTCCGGCAGCTCCGGATAAGAACCACCGGGGATGAAGATGACATCTGCTCTCAATGCAGACAGCTTGTCTTCCATAAGTCCCTCTCCCGTTATGGATTCTCCACTTTTCGCGCTGCTTTTCGTATCATACTGCGCAGGAATGTCTTCCGGAAAAATAAAATTTGTAATATCGTCAATTATTCTCATATCATTTCCCTTGTCAACACTCTGTCTCAAAGACCAGATCCATATCCTTTATCTTTCCATAGTCGCTGATATTCGTAGGAATATATCCTACATAGCGATATCCTTTTGCCGCATATGCGTTGATAATGTCTCTATGTTCCTTGGATTTCGCTCCGCAGAATCTGCCAATATGGACATTTACATATTCATATTTCTTCACAGCCGATTCCTCCTCTCATCCATGCGCTCTCCGAATGCAAAGATTTATCCGCCTATATGGCACTTCAATTTCGTACAGCTCTCCACTTCTTTCTTCAGCCGCTCCATATGCTCTGCCTCCGGCGGCAGGATATCCGGCAGCTCGTAGACCCTGCCCAGGCCCGCGTACTTGTCCTGGCCCAGCCTGTGGTATGGGAGCAGATAGATCTCCCCCACCCCGGGCAGGGTGTCCGCGAACCGGGCGATCGCCCTGATTTCGGCGGCAGTATCATTGAACGTAGGAATCACGGGCACCCGTATGCTGAGAAACGTCTGACCGGATGCCGCAATCCTCTTGGCGTTCTCCAGCATCAGCTCATTCCCCTTTCCGGTGAAGCGCTTGTGCTTTTCGCTGTCCATATGCTTGATGTCCATGAGATATTGGTCAAGGTATGGCAGGATTTCCTCAATAACCTCCCATTTCGCACATCCCATGCTCTCCATGGCGGTGCCGATTCCCACAGCCTTGGCTGCGCGGAGCAGGTCTCTGGCGAATGCCGGCTGGCAGAGACTCTCCCCGCCGGACAGGGTCAGTCCGCCGCCGGAGCGGTGGTAGTAGGGCCTGTCTTTCTCCACGGTCTCCAGCACTTCCGCCACCGTCACGTCCCGGCCTATGATTTTTGTCTTGCCCTGAACGACCATCTCCTGGATACCGTACTCCTGGGACTCCGGGTTGCAGCACCATTTGCACCGCAGCACGCAGCCTTTCAGGAAGCAGATAGTCCGGATTCCCGTTCCGTCATGGATGGAATACCGCTGTATGTCAAATATTCGTCCTTTTGTCTGTAGATAATCTGTTGTCATTTTTCGTCTCATTCCGCCGCGCAAGCGGCATTTCCAACTTTCCTGTCATATTGCCACCGGCGGCGCTGACTGCTGACATGGAATCCTGCTTTTCCCCGCCCCCGCACATCGATACCGCCGTACATGGACAAAGTATTCTTCAGATATCCGCAAGCGACCTTATCGATAAAATCCGGTTACCTGGGATGCGCCGTTCCTTTGGGCCTGTCTATCACTGTCTCCGAATCTTTCACCAGGCAGTCCAGCATTTCCCAAAAATCATCGTCAAAAGAATTCATAGCATACACAGCGCCTCCAGCGCAAGCGCGAACAGCCTCTCCCTTGCGGAGACATTGTTGCTCCAGTCCCTGTCATCGTAGTCCTCCGCGCCGCCGGTGAGGATGTCGCCGCTGTAGAGCAGCTGGCCGAAGACCTTGCCCCGAAACTGGGCGATGGCAGCCATGGTGGCGCACTCCATCTCCACGGCCCTACAGCCCTCGTCCCTCCGGTAGGCCACCATTTCCCTGGTCTCCCGGTAGAAGCCGTCCGTTGACCAGGTGGCGCATTCTATGTAAGGGATGCCGTGACCGGACAGGACTTTCCGGAAGCGCTGGATGGGCTCTGCCTGCAGTTCAATGAACCGCGCCGGCGGCAGATATTTGTAGGAGGCCCCCTCGTCCCGCAGGGCCCGCACCGGTACGATCACGGCTCCCTCCGGAATATTGTCCAGCACCCCACAGCCGCCGCAACAGACGATTGCCTCCACGCCGCTGCCATAGAGCATCTCCGTCATCATGGCGATGGAGCCTGAGGCCACCACCGCCTGTACGGCGCAAACATCTGTCCCATCCACTGTGAACCGATATACATGGAAGTCCTTCATTTCGGAGACATAGGTGCCTATCTTCTCTCCCCCATATCTCTCTACTGCGCTGTCAAGCACCTCCTCGAAGAAAGTCACCAGGCAGAGCCTGGGGAAACGCCTAAAGCCGCCCTCTCCCTGGCCGTCCCTGTCCCCTTTGGATGCTTCTCTGTCAGGATTGATGACAGCGAGTTTGTCCGTGCTGTATTCCAGGATCGGATATTCGTTTTTTACTATCATTTTCTTCTCTCTTCTGCCATCCCTATCGGGATGGTCTGTAAAAAGTCTTCCACTGCCTTGTTAAATGCCGCATGCCTCTTATTCGCAATAAAATGATTCCCTTGAATGATTGATAGCTTTGCGCCAGGTATATGATCCGCAATCATTTTTGTGTGGGATTCCCTGATCATATCATTTCTTCCGCAGATTACCAATGTAGGCGCTTTTATTCTTCTCAGTTCATCTGCCTCAATATTCGGCTCATTCACCATTAAGCCAAGCATTTCGGCATTCCGTTTGGCACCTGTCGATTTGGAAGCAAACCGTTTGGCTATCCGATATCCTATTTCAATCGGAATCTGCGTGGTTCTTTTTACCCCGTCCGGGTTCAGATTCCCTCCATTTACAATCAGCGCTTTCACCTTGTCCGGATAGGCAAGCGCAAATTCCATGGCGATATTTGCCCCATCCGAAAATCCTAAAATGATTGCGTTGGAAATCTCCAACTCTGTGAAAAAATCGTTTAAATCACAGGCGAACTGCTTGATGGTAAAAGGTCTGACTCCTCTCGGCGATTTGCCGTGGCCCCTGGTATCTAAAGCGATCACTCTGTATCTGTCGCTGAAATAATCTATCTGGTGCCTGAAATAAGAGCCGTCCTCCCCGTTCCCGTGCAGAAGGATAAGGGGCTCCTTCTCTCCTTTTTCCTGATAGTGCAAAGTAATATCCATCCCACACCTCCACAGGAGAAAATTCTTCCAAATTGGGAAGAATTCTTCCACACAGGGGAATATTCTTCCTGCTAATTACCGTATATAAGTCATCCCTTTACTCCCCGGATAATCATGGTTATGGACACTGAGGTGTCCCACTGCTTTCTTCCCTCTCTGTACAGGCGGAGCCGTTCCTCATATTTGGAATTGATAACGGAGAGAATTTCTACCGTCTGGTCGGAGTGTGCCGATTCCACAGCCTCTATATCATTTTGGTGCATCGCCTCAATCATTCGTTCTGCCATATCCGCCGAATACTTTGGAGCATCAGGTGTAAGGTCGATGACGGCATATCCAGTGATAACATCTATAAACCCGTTCTTCTCCATGGATGCAGGGATTTCAGACTCAGACATGGGAAATCTGCAGACTCTGAATTTCTCCAGGTCATCCTCTGATTGGAGAATGCTCTCCCAAAAAGCTTTCTCTTTTTCCGTTTTCTCCAGGCATGGCGCGGTACAATGGAGCCCTTTTCGCGCGGAAAGGCACAGGCATACGCCGCCCGGCTTCAGCACCCGTCTCTGCTCGCCCCAGAAGGCAGCGGGCTCCACATGCTCCTGAACCGTATTAGAAATGGTAACGTCAAAGGTTCCGTCCTCAAAGGGAAGGCGAGTCGCATCGCCCTCTCTGAAATCCACGCCCGGAATGTTCTCCTTCGCAAACGAAATGAAATTGCTGTCCCTGTCGATGGCGGTGATATGCGCTCCTGGATACCATCTGTGCAGGGATTCTGCCAACGCTCCCGGGCCGCAGCCAATCTCCAGAATTTTTATCTCGGCGCTCCTGTCCAAATCAAACAGTCCTTCATACTGCGTAAAGAACATATCATCAAATCTTAATTTTCTGCTGAGATACAGCGTCATGATGCCCTGCACATGTTCCGACCAAATCGTATTCCTATTTTCCCTCATAATGTCTTTCCTTTTATGTCCGCGGAGTTCTATTCCATCTTCTGCGTTTCTCCGGGCTTTCATTGTCCACAAATTTTCCGGCTTGTGTTATTCCGTCTCTCCGTTCATCTCCTTCACGACGGACTCCAGCTTTATACTGTTCCATGGCAATCTGCAATATCTCCCGGCGAATCATAAATCATACCCTCCCGCGGTTTTCCGCCGGCCCGCCTCCCTATTACAGGGCAGTCCTTGACTTACAGCGCATTCCCCAATTTACGGCGCAGCCCTTGACTTACAGCGCATTCTCCAATTTACAGCACAGCCCTCGATTTTCAACGCATCCTTCAGGCAGTTTGGTGAAAAATATTTTTCATTCTGCGTAAGCCTTCAATTCCTCCAGAAATTCCTGATATTCCTCATCCGTCCAGTAGAAGGTCAGCTCATCTTCCGAAAAATCCTCCGGCTTTTCGCGCATAAAGCATTCCCCGATGTCATACCCGAATCTTCGCAGCACCGCTTCCGCAAATTCTCTGAAAAACATTCCGATGCCCGTTATGACATTTCCGTCTTCCACGATTCCTTTGTGTATGAAATTCTCCTTTTCCACAAAGCCAAAAGCGTCCGCCATCTGCATGAAATAACCGGAGGTGAATTTTCTGCCATTTAAGATTCCCGCTTTCGACAGCAGGATCGGGGAGGAGGAAATCGCTGCAAAAACCACATCCGAATCCACTCCGCTCCTGAGGAAGTCGATCAGCGCATCGTCGAACAGCGCAGGCAGCGGGTTGATCGTTCCCGGCAGCATCACACAATCGTAATCTGTTATCTTTGCTTCCGCGCATGTCCAGGTGGGGAGGATGCGGAAGCCCTCCTCGCTCCTATATTCCTTATCTTCGCTGGCGATATAATCAATCTTCTCGCCGAACCAGATGGCAAGCGCGGATGTGAGGCAGGTAATCTCCTGCAAAGAAAAGTCCGGATATAATAAGACCGCATATTTCCTCATTCTTTTTTCCTCCATTTCGTTTCAGTTCCCCGGTTTCTGTGCCATCTTGCAGAGATGCACCTCTGTCATGCAAGACAACAGAAAGGTCTCCCTTGTAGGTATTAATATTGCAGCCGCAATATGTCTGCAATCATCAAAGCTTTTCTGTTTTAATATTCCGAAATCAATGAACTTTTCAGCAAGCTCTACAACATTTTCGTCAGTTTCAATTATATTTAAATCTATCTGCAGAGAAGCCCGCGGCAGCTTGTAAGACTGCCGGACACCTCCCCAAATCCCCCAGCGCCGCAGGTTTCCTCCCGCTCCTAGAACCCCTGCTCCGTCCTCCTTATAATATCGTCCTGCAGGGACTTGGACAGGGTGGTAAACAGCGCGCTGTACCCCGCCACCCGCACCACCAAATGGGCGTACTTCTCCGGATGGGCCTGGGCATCCAGCAAAGTCTCCCGATCTACCACGTTGAACTGCATATGGCTCCCTTTCTGGTCGAAATAAGAGCGAATCAGAGCCACGAAATTCTCCAGCCCTTTCTCGCCGCTGAGCGCCGTGGGATGGAACTTCTGGTTGAACAGGGTGCCGTTGGAGGCGATGCCGTGGTCTAACTTGGACACAGAGTTGGCCGCAGCGGTAGGGCCGTACACATCCTTGCCCGCCGAGGGGGACACGCCGTCCGCCACAGGGGTGTGTGCAAGCCTGCCGTCCGGGGTGGCTCCTGTCTGGGCCCCCAGGGGCACGTTTGCCGACACGGGATACAGCCCCGCCTGGAACTGGCCTCCTCTGGGATTGCGGTAGTTCAGCAGCGGCCTGGTATAAGTGTACGCCACGTCCCTGGCGAACATGTCCACTTCCTCGTTGTCATTGCCGAACTTGGGCACTTCTTCTATCATGGCCCGCAGATCTTCATATCTCTTCTTCTCCTCCGCAGGAAGTTCCGCATTCATCACCGCAGCAATCATGTCGGCCACCTGGGCTTCGTCCACGGCCATGCCGTTTCTGTCCGTCTCAGGGATATTGTTGCGAATCTCACGCAGGATTTCCGCAACGATCTCCCCTGCGCTGACGGCGTCGAAGCCCTGGCCGTAGTTCATGGCCAGCGCCCGCTTGTACTCCGCCAAAGTCACCTTTTTCTCGTCAAACACCAATTTCTTGATGGCATATAAAGAGTCCGCCATGTTGGCGATGCCGAAGCCCTGGGGCCCGGTGAAATTGTAGACGGCGCCGCCCTCCTGGACGCTCTTGCCCCGCCTGATACAGTCGTCCACCATGCAGGAGAGGAAAGGCAGCGGGCAGCGGGTGGCATGGGCCACGTCGATGGCATTGTCCGCGTTCACCAGCAGGGAAATGTTGTAATCCATCTGCTTTTTATAAGCATCATAGAATTCCTCAAAGGTGGACATCTCCTCCACCCGCCCGGTCTCTATGCTGATCTTCTCGCCCTTGTCCCAGCCGTTGGAGAATACCAGTTCCAGCGGGCGGCACATGTTATAGAAAGCCGCGTCATGCCAGCCCTCGGTTTTGCCCGCTTTCTGGGGCTCCACGCAGCCGATGATATTGTACTCCCTGGCATCCTCCAGAGTCAGCCCTCTGCTCAGCAGGGACGGAATGATGACTTCATCATTGTAGTATGCCGGCAAGCCGATTCCCGTGCGCGTCAGATCCGCCGCTTTCATCAGCAGATCGTGGGGCGACTTGTTCCACACCCGGATGGAAAGGGAGGGCTGGGGCAGGAACACATGCTTGGAAGCCGTGATGCACATAAAACTCAGGTCGTTGGTCACATCCAGGCCATCCTTGTCCTGTCCGCCCACGATGAGATTCTGGAACAGGCTGTAGCCCGCAAAGCCCTCGGCGCTGGCGGCGTCCCGGCATTTGTTCAGGTCGTTTAATTTGACCCAAATACAGTCGATCAGCTCCTGGGCGAACTCCCTTGTAAGCTTTCCGCTGTCCAGGTCTTTCTTATAATAAGGATACATATATTGGTCGAACCGTCCCGGGGAGATGGAATGCCCGCTGGACTCCAGCTGCAGCAGCTGCTGCACGAACCAGAAGCTCTGGCAGGCCTCATGGAAAGTGGATGCCCCGTGCTCCGGCACCCGGGCGCAGTTGGCCGCTATCTGCATAAGCTCCTGTTTCCTCACGAAATCCCTGCAGGAGGCCGCCTCTCTCTCTGCCAGAAGCGCATATCTGCGGGCGTAGCGGATCACAGCCTCGCAGCTTTGAATAGCGGCTTTCAGGAACTGGCTCTTGGTGCAGTAGTCCCCGTCGCCGGGATTGCACCTGTCCAGTTCCTCCTGTATCTCGCCAATGATCCCTCTGTAGCCCACGGCCAGCACCTTGTCGTACTGGACGGTCACATGGCCCACGCCGTTGTAGAAATAGTTGCCGGGGGTGAAGATATTGTGGTCAATGGCTTTCTTCGTCTCCTCGGTCATCAGAGCGGTGGCCAGGTCGCTTGTGGTCTTTCCCTCCCAGTAGGCGTCCGCCGCCAGCAGCTCTTTCTTGGTCTGGTCCGCTATATAGAACGGGTCCGCCCTGCGCTCCGCCACGGTCTCGAATTCGCTCTCCAGCCATTTATAGGAGAATTCCGGATAGGTCTGGCAGCCTCTGGGGGCGATGGTGGTGCTCCCTACTACAAGCTCGTCTTCCCTTATGATGATGGGGATATTGTCCAGGATATGCGCAAACGCCAGAGCCCGCCGCATGATGATGGGCTTGTCCTCTGTGGCCTTGTAGGATTCCGTGATCAATTTCGCCCTGGCGGACTCAATCTCCGGCATCTTGGCGTAGAGATGCGCCACCAGTTTTGGGATTCTGTCCGTCTTGGGGATTTCCTGTGTATAATACTTTGCCATGGGTGCTCCTTTCCGTATTGACTGCCTGGCATTCCTTTGATCTGTTTTCCTTTTCTTTTTTCGGCATATAGGCATTCATCTTTCTCTTTTCAGTATATGCCTATGTCATCCGGATGTCAATAAATCTGGCACCACTTTTATTATTTTTCTGTGGATTTATTTTGTTTTTTGTTGTTTTTTGATTCCTCTGTTCTCCGGCGCAGCCTATCGCCGCAAACTCTCCAAGCATGCCTGGCAGCCCCGCCCTTACAGCTATAAGCGAAATCATGGGAGGATACGGCATGAGCGAAACGATCTGTCAGAGCTGCGGCATGAAAATGCAGTCATCTCTCTGACAGCCGGGCTGGCGGACCGTCCCGGAGGCGGCTTAAGCGTAGTACCTGGCCTGTGCCTCCCACATCCGGGCGTAGCTTCCGCCCGCGTTCAAAAGGGTCTCATGGTCTCCCTGCTCCACAATCTTTCCGTCCTCGAAGACAATGATCTCGTCGCAGAACCGGCAGCTGCTCATCCTGTGGGAGATGTAGATGCTGGTTCTGCCCTCCGTCATCTGTCCGAAGCGCTCGTAAACGAAAGCCTCCGCTTTGGGATCCAGCGCTGCCGTTGGCTCGTCCAGAATGACCACGGGCGCATCTTTATACAGGGCCCTGGCCAGCGCCAGCTTCTGGGCCTCTCCGCCGCTGATCTCCACGCCGTCCTCCACTCCCTTGTACAGCCAGGTGTCCAGGCCTTTTTCCATGTTCCTCACCAGCTCCGCGGCGTCCGCCTGCTCTAGGGCTCTCCAGATGCGGTCGTCCTGTCTCTCATAGCCCGCCGCCAGGTTCTCCCACACGGGGAAAGCAAAGAGCTTGAAGTCCTGGAACACCACGCCGAAGATGCGGCGGTATTCCTCCTCGTCGTATTTGCGGATGTCCGTGCCGTTTAAGGTGATGCGCCCCTGAGTGGGCTCGTAGAGGCGGCACAGAAGCTTGATGAAAGTGGTCTTGCCCGCGCCATTGCGGCCCACCACCGCAAGCTTGCCCCGGATGCGCAGCTTAAAGCTGACATCTTTCAGCACCGGCTCTTCGCTGCCGGGATAGTGAAAGCTCACATTCTCGAATGCCAGCTCGTACTCCCCGTCGTCCCGCTTCTCCACGGGGATGCTGCCCGAGGCGTGGGGATTCTCCATGTCCAGGAAAGCCAGGAAATCTTCCATGGTAGTGCAGACTTTCCGAAGCTCCCCATGGCCTGAAATCAAGGAGAAGCAGGCGGACCCGAACTGGTTCAGGGCGCCCACATACCGGGTGAACGCGCCCACTGTCACTGCTCCCGCCACCACTTTCAGCGCCGCCAGCAGATACGCGCCCACTGCGAAAACGCTGCTCACCAGATTGTTGGCGTCGTTGGCCGCATTCTCCACATCACACATTTTTGCGAAATAGTCCCTGGACTTTTGGTTGGATTGGGCAGTGTTTTCCAGAATCATGTCCTCCATGCCGTAAATGCGGATGATTTTTCCCGCCTTTTCATTGCCGTACACATTGTTCAGCATATAGGAGAGCCTCTCTTCCACCCCTGTATGGCTGTCGAAGATTTCCAACTGCTTTGCGGCATATTTGGCGAAAGCTCTCCAGGAGCATGCACACATGCCAAAGAGCAGCGCCGCAAAAAGCGCAAGGGAGGGCCCGGGACCCGCAAGCCCCCCTACCAGCCCCAGACCGGGCGCCGGTCTTGTCAGGCACAGGTGGATCACCAAAGACACCGACAGGACCAAATTCAGAATCGACTGCAGAATATTGCAATAGTGGTTCAGCAGATTGTCAAGGCCGCCGTACATATCCGAAGTCCGCTCCGAAAACAGAATCTTCTCGGCCACCTCCGGTTTCTCCATGCTCTCATAATCCATGGCAAACACCTTTTCCCGCAGCCACACATAGAAAGTCAGCCACAGTCTCGTGCCGAGGCTTTGAAACCGTCTCCGAAGCAGATGCTTCGCAAGGCCAAGCAGGAGATTTGCCCCCAACAGATATCCCGCCTGCCATGCCGCCTCAGCGTACGCTCCCGTCAGCAGCGCATCGATCAGCCCCGCCGTCAGGAACAGCCCTGCGTAAATCTGCGCCAAAGAAAGGCACAGCTCCAGTAGATGCAGGGGAATGATAGTGGAGTCCTCCCTGTGTATCATTTTCAACAGGCGAAAGCCCATTTTATGGATCGATTTTAATTCACGCATACCGCTTTCCTCCTAATTTGCAGGCGCTTCGCGGCTTTCCCGATAATATCTGGCCTGGAGGGCAAAAAGTTCCGCATAGGATCCGCCCTTTTGCATCAGCTCCTCATGGGTTCCCTCCTCCGCGACGCGGCCTTTCTCCAGAAAGAGGATCCTGTCGCAGAACCGCGTGGAGCTCAAGCGGTGAGAGATAAAGACCGCCGTCCTCCCCTGAACCAATTCATCGTATTTTTCATACATCTCGCTCTCCGCAATGGGATCCAGGGCAGCCGTAGGCTCATCCAGAATGACTGTAGGCGCGTCCTTGTACAGGGCCCTGGCCAGCATGAGCTTCTGCATCTCGCCTCCGGACAGGGTCACTCCCGCCTCGTCTAAATCCTTGTTCATGGACGTCCGGGTCTGCCTGGGCAGCGTCTGTACCCGCTCCCAGAGTCCTGCCTTTTCCAGGCTCTCCCGAAGTCTGTGGGGATCCTCCCGCCCGCAGTCCACACAGGATACATTGTCCGCCAGAGGGAAAGAGAACGCGAACACATCCTGAAACACCACGGCGAACTCCCGAAAGACCGCTCTCTGGTCCAGGGATTGTATGTTTTTTCCGTCCAGATACACAGCGCCCGAGGTAGGGCGGTACAGGCCGCAGAGGAGCTTGATGAGAGTCGTCTTGCCCGCGCCGTTTAGCCCCACCAGCGCCAGCCGCTCTCCCGGCCGGATGGTCAGGTTCAGATCCCGGATGGTATCCTCATCGCTCCCCCCGTACCGAAAGCACACATGCTCGAACCGAATCTCATGG
>ERZ808051.1227-NODE-1227-length-18374-cov-5.325846_pt1 | contig 18374 bp, 19 predicted proteins | sample MGYA00380199_ERZ808051 | MGnify/ENA primary metagenome ERZ808051 (study PRJEB31490, sample SAMN06133391) | mouse gut metagenome | isolation source: J11 | host: mice | place: China: Chengdu | collected 2015-05 ...
GAAACCTATCTCAACGCTGCTCCGCAAGGGACAAAATTGGGAGCAGAATTGGGACAATTTTGGGTGGGGCGGGGACAAAGTGATCCAGAGAAATTCATTTGTTGTAGGAATTATAACATAAGTCGCTCAAAATATCAAGTAAAACTCGTCTGGCCGGTCATCTTCAAAATCTAAGGATAATAATTCGACGAGAAACTACATATTATGAGGATATAGGCACATTTACAGGTAAATACTTATCTCTCTAACTTTTTTGAAGACATCTATGTTTCATACGATAATCAAGAAACTGCAAAGGCAATCGTCCAGTGGTGTGCTGCGCTTGGAGCGTCAGTTAAAGATCTGTCAAGTAAAAACTTTGAACCATGGTTGTTTCTACCATGCAGACAGCAAGGAGGTCTGTTTTGTGAACATAGAAGGCGAAAATGATATGATTTGCGGTAGTTCCAGCAACAGAGAATTAGTCACTTTGGGAGATTATGTGCAAGAACACAAAAGGCTCAACCACCAAATAGTTGCACTGCAAAATCAAATCAGCATTTTGAAAAAAAGTGCTAATCAATACGACACTTCATTCTTTGATTCCAGCTTACACCAACTGGAGTGCGAGTTATATCTGCGAAAAAAAGAAATCGTGCCCATCATTTTAATTATTAGTCGTTCCATTTTTCAATTAGTTCCTGACGATGCAAGAGAAATGATGTATGAACACTGGTTCTTGGGTCACAGAGTGCAAGAAATTGCTCGGAAACACGAGACGGCAGACGGTTGTGTGACACGGTACATAAACCAATCCTTAAGAGTTTCAATTCCCAGTGAGGTGGTGGAGCAATGTGGGAAAGTTCTCTAAGGATAAAGGCGTTCGTGGTGAACTGGAGTTGGCCTCGAAATTGAGGGAACTGGGAATCACCGGTGCATACCGCTCCCGTCAATACTGCGGCTCAGCTTCCTCAGCCGATGTGCTGGGCCTGCCCGGAATCCACGCCGAGGTTAAACGCTGCGAAACTCTAACACTGTATAAAGCATATGAGCAGTCGGTGCGGGATGCGGAGGGAACCAAGGATATGCCAGCGGTGTTCCACCGGCGCAATAGTAAGCCCTGGCTGGTGGCAATGTCCTTGGAAAATTGGATTGCACTCTATCGAAGTTACTTACATTGCTTCGAGTCGAAATAATCTAAAGAGCCCCGGTGGCTGGATTCAATCCAGCCACCGGGGCTTGCAACGTTTACATAGCCAATGCTTCCAGAACCTTGTCTACAATATCTTTCACAATTTTGAATTTGTTAGCGGGTAACCGTGAAAGCCTTGATGTGATGATTTGGATTTCAGCGGTTTGATCTGCTTGCTCAGAAATACTTGCTGAATCAAATAATAACGCATCCGCCGGAATAGACAACACAGTGCTTACACGCTTCAGTGTGGAGAGCGATACGCCGACAGAACCGCATTCCATTGCGGAGATATGCTTTACGCCTAAGCCAACCAACTCTGCGAAGGATTCCTGCGTCAAACCTGCTGCTTCACGGTATTCCTTGATACGCAATCCAACCTCAACGTTGAGCGGCTTTTTCTCTTTCACAATGGCACCCCCTTGTTTTTTATTAGTTTAACTAACGGTGTCATTGACTATAACCATCTATATTTGTTATAATAAGTATTAAATATAGAATTACAACAGATTTGAGGAGGGATAGAGTGAGAAGCTGTGCTTTTACAGGACACCGGCCTAAAAGTTTCTCATGGAAGTATGATGAAACAGCCAGTGAGTGCTTACTACTAAAAGAAATGCTAAAAAAAGAGATTGAAAAACTACTTGATTGCGGTGTAATGGACTTCTATAGCGGGCTTGCTGAGGGGGTAGACACCTGGGCAGCTCAGATTGTCCTTGCCTTACGAGAGAAAAATCCTACATTAAAGCTCCACTGTATCCTCCCCTGCAGAGATCAAGCAAAAAAGTGGGAGGCATCAGCCCAAAAACGCCACCAGAACATCTTGGAACAAGCCAATTCTGTAATCTGCCTAAGCGAGAGCTACTATGACGGTTGCATGCTGAATCGAAACAAATACCTCGTGGAGCATTCGTCCATTTTACTTGCGGTCTATGATGGTAACTGGCGCAGCGGGACTGGAATGACGGTGCGTTATGCGCAGAAATTGGGGCGAGAGATTATTAGAATTGACCCAAAAACAGGAAAGGTTGCACATTTATAACTGAATAATGGATGATAGGCCAACCAGGGTCTCCGCTCTGCTCAGAGAATTGTTTGATTTTTCTTTCAAGATATTTAGGTGAGGTATTCCTATTTGCTTGTCAATGTGGTAAAATTAATGTGAATCTGCACAAAAATTATCGAAGAGTGACAGATACTGTCTAACCAAGTGTGATATAATAGGAGCCATCATGGAAAGAAAGGACTTTTAACCGATTATGAACGAAGAATCTTTCAAGTCTTTCAGGCTTTTATATATGTATTCCTGCCTTGTGGATGGAGAGTTCCTAAACAAATCAGAACTCTCAAAGAAGTTCAATGTAGCACCACGAAGTGTACAACGAGATATCGATGCGTTGCGATACTTCTTTGATGGTGAAAAAAGAGGACGGCAGATTATTTATGATGTCAAGCAGAAAGGATATAAACTTGTTGAAAGAGATCATAAGATGTTGTCAAACAGTGAAATCCTTGCTGTTTGTAAAATACTTCTTGAAAGCAGATCTATGATTAAGACTGAAATGGAGCCAATCCTCGACAAACTGATTGCTTGTTGTGTCCCGCCCTCTAATCGGAGAGATGTGCAAAATTTGATTGCCAATGAAAAATATCATTATATCGAACCACATCATGGCGTAGAAGTATTGCCGTTAATCTGGAAACTGGGAACAGCGGTGGAAGCACACAAGGAGGTCGATATTTCATACCGAAGGCTTAAAGATCAAACAGAAGTGTCACGGCGTATCTTGCCAGTCGGGATTATGTTTTCGGAATTTTATTTTTATCTTGTTGCATATATCAAGGATATTGATAAAACAGAACATTTTGAGAATCCAAATGACAGCTTTCCAACAATATATCGGATTGATCGAATTACTAACGTTTTGATTTCAGAGACTCATTTTTCGGTTCCTTATCGTGATCGTTTTGAAGAGGGTGAGTTTAGGAAGCGTGTTCAATTCATGTACGGTGGCAAATTACAGAATATCAAGTTTAAATATCGTGGGCCATCAGTTGAAGCAGTCATTGACAGGCTTCCCTCTGCAAACATCGTTGAAACGCAGCCGGATGGATGGATAATCAGCGCTGAGGTGTTTGGCAAAGGTATAGAGATGTGGCTGCGGAGCCAGGGCGATTATATTGAGGTTCTTTAGGGAGGCATCCAGACTGTGAATTGTAATGAACAGAATCTGATTTTCTATCCAATGATTAACCATCCGCTATGCAGCGAAAAACCGTCCTTAAAAATTAAATATGTATGTTTAATGGAGCATTATCAAAACAAGTATGCTATCAATGATTCCTCTACGTTTGTGCGTATCCATCAGTTCAAAAGTTTGCTTTTACAAGATCTGGTGACTGACGGGGTGGATATAGAGCAAGCACAAAAAGAAATCATGAGATCACGGTTCACGCCCTTCCGGATTTTTTCTTACCGTTACATTTTCCTGTTCGACTGTATCTTTTTGCTGACTCCAACAAATGAGTCCTTAGCAAAGCAGATTTGCGAAGAGGTCAAATCCGCAATCTCTCAACGCTATCACAAAAGAATGGATGCAATCGTTCAGCAGATGTTCATGAACCCACCGGTCTCCCCAGGCAAACCGATTCCGGATGAACTTTTCCGAGCCTGGACTGATGTGCAAAATTTTCGAGCGAAGCAAGAAAAGCATATTGTTCTCACGGCAACCATGAGTGCGGGAAAATCTACATTAGTTAACGCTCTAATTGGACAAGAACTTTCCTTCGCAAAAAAAGCCGCTTGTACAGCCACCACGATGGAGTTTTTTTCAACTCCTGTTTACAATCCTTGGTATCATGTGCTGTCTGCCCAGGAGTTTAAGCCCAATCTCCCTCCAAAAGAAGTACGAGCTTTCACACGGGGACGTAGCGAGCCATGTGCAGTTTTGGGTTTTTTCCAGTCGGCTGTGGGCCAGCAACGGGTGAAGCTGATCGATACTCCCGGGGTTGATTCATCACAAAATCCCACGCACAAGACAATTACTCGAAATGCGCTTAAAAGTGGTCAAAATGATGTTCTAATATATGTGATTCCGGTAGAAAACTATGGATCAGACGATGATTATGCTCATTTAAAGTTTGTTTGTGAGAAAGTTCCCTATAAGAAGATCCTATTTGTCATTAATATGATGGACACATGTGACTTCGAAGATGATTCGGTAGACGAAATCTTTGGGAATGTCGTTGAACATCTTAAAAATATTGGCTTTGAAAATCCTGTTGTCTGCCCCATATCTGCAAAAGCGGGGTTCCTATTTAAGTTCGCCCTGGCGGGTGGTGAACTGTCAAAAAATGACGAGAAAGAACTAACGGACGAGCTTTATCCGAAATTTCAGAAGCCAGAATACGATATGGCAAAATTTTATGATACTTCTGACGTTGAGAGTATCGTAAGCAATGGATACCATTTGTCTACGATAGAGCAATCTAAGTTGAGGATCGCTTACTCGCACACAGGCCTACCAGGGCTTGAGGCAAAACTACTACAAATAGTGACGGAGGGATAAAGGATGAAAAAGGTGTTCATTTCGCATAATCCTTACAAGGTTATCTCTATTGTTCAAGTAGAGGGGGAAAATGTTGCCCATAACAGCAAGTTTACAAAACACCTAAAAGAGCGTTTTCAACTTTGGGTTGACAAAATCCCGGAACTGCTGGCCGAAGAGTGCAACGATGATGAATATGAAATCACATTTCATGGAACTGAATTAGACTATCAGGATTTACTTGCGGCAACGCAGACGCCTCAGATAAAAGAGAGCGGCCTTAAGTTTACGCTTAAAAAGATTGCTGCTAAAGATTTTGGAGAAAAGGAAAAAGATATACGGAAGCTCTTTGAGAGGACCCAGCAGCTTCCCTTCGATGAGCTGCGTTCTCCTACTATGACGGCGGCGTTTAACAAGGCCTTTGATGATGAATTTGAGGTAAATGTTGTCGCTACTATGAGCGCAGGTAAATCCACCCTGATCAACGCCCTGTTGAGGAGAAAACTCATGCCCTCAAAGCAGGGAGCCTGCACAGCAACGATTACAAAAATCAAAGATGACGATGACGGCACCTTCAAGGCTGTCACTATTGACGCTGAAGGGAGCGAATTAGGCAGCTACTCTAATCTTGACTACAAAACCATGAGCGATCTCAACAAGAACCCATCTGTAAGTGAGATTCATGTGGAGGGAGATATTCCTTTTGTCCGTTCTGATGAAGTCTCCTTGATTTTAATTGATACTCCGGGTCCGGATAACGCACGAGATAAGCGGCATGGCCTTGTAACCGCAAAAGCGCTTGACGAATCTTCGAAAATGCTGGTCCTGTTTGTTATGAACGGTGGCAAGCTGCATGACGAGGCGCAGGACCTTTTCTTAAGGAAAATTGCAAAGAGTATGAGCGTGGGCGGAAAACAATCCCGTGAACGTTTCCTGTTTGTAATCAATAAGCTGGATGCCTATGATGAGGAGGACGACGATATTGCGGGCGAGACAATCCCGGATACGGTGCGCTACCTCGAAGAAATGGGAATTGAGAATCCCAATATTTTCCCAGCTGCTGCCTATCCCGCACTCCTGATCCGCCGTTACCAGAACACGCATGATGCGGATGAAAAGCAAAAAATATTTGAGGAATTAGAACCCCTTGCCCGCAAGCTGATTAGGCAGCAACAGCTTCATTTGGAGACGTATGCTCAGCTATCGTATAGTAGCCAGGATAAAGTTATGCATGAACTCGAAGCTGCAATTGAAAGCGGAGATATTTTGGGACAAGCCTTAGTTCATACTGGCATTCGAGGCATTGAGGAAACCATTAACACATATGTCACTAAGTATTGCCGCCCTGCGAAAATTACAAACGTAGTTGAAAAATTCAAAACAGGTCTGGAAAGTGCAGAGGCATTTGAAAACACGAAAAAGGAAATTGCCTCTCAGACTAAGGAACTATCAAAGCAAGCAGCCACAATGGAAGATCTTGAAAAGAAGTTGACAAGCAAAGCGGAAAACGAAGCATTTAAGAAAAAAATTGCTACCCTTAATATTACAACCAAGCTGGATAGCGAGGTCAATGCCCTTGCAGCCGATTTTGAAGAACCGCTTACGACCTTCTTCCAAAACGCTAAAAGAGAATTGGAAGAGGACGAAGCGACCGATCTAATCAGAAGTTTCAAAAAGCTGGCAGAGGCTAAGCAAAACGAGTTCCAGGTTGCCGTTGACAGATTGCTAAAGAAAGATATTAAGGAAAAGGGAGATATACTCTTGGCCGAGTATATTCAACGTTTGAATGCCTTAAGCCAAGAATTTAAGGGTAAAAAGCTTAACATCGACTTGGCCTCTTTTGTCAAAGGAACGCTTGCCAATATGAATGCGGATAGCGTCCTTGACCAGTCCATTGATTCTCGGTTTGAGACACACAGCGAGAAACGCACCCGTACAGTATCAAAAAAACGTAAATGGTTTAATCCAATGCGCATCTTTCGTGGAGACTATTATGATGTCGAAGAATCGTACTATGTAGATGTAAAAGAGGAAATCAAGTTTGTGAGTCGGGACAAACTCAGCAATGCACTCATTGCTCCCATTCGAAAGGGTTTGGTTGAGGAACGTAAGCGTATTCTTACATTTGCTGAGGAAAAAAGTCAGGAATTGAAAGAGGACTTTTACGCTAAATTTGACGAGGTTGACCAAATACTTGCTGCTAAGGCAAAAGAGTTACGGCAGGCCACTGCATCGAGGGATGCCGCCGCCGAGGCGTTGGAGAGGGCAAATACACTTTTAAAGCAGCTCGAAGAAGTTAAAAATGAGCTGGAAGCAATCTTGGAAATTTAGGAGGTGCTGACATGGTTTCAGAAGAATTTAAAAGAAATGTACAGGCAGGGGACGTAGTGACAGTACGAAGCGCCTTGGTAGACTACCTAATCAGTGACCGTACATTTAAAACCTTTGACGAGGCGCTGTCATATGCATCTTCTCAACTTCCGGTCATCGAAGATCATGACGGGAAAGCATTTGAACCAACAGCGGCGTGGGATATGCGATATCTGAACCTCCAAAAAGCAGCGTTAAGCTTCAACTTCTCTCAGGCTCGAATTGATCATCTCAAAGATGTAATCAAAGCTGTTATGCCTGCCGAAGTAAGCGATGCATCTGCCTCTACATCATCTATCTATGCTCCGGTAAAGGAAAGGACATCAGGAGGAAGAACTGGCCGAAGAGTCGTGGAGGAAAAAGTTTGTCATCCCAAACAGGCCACCTCACACCAAGGGCAACCTCAAATCGAACGTAGAACTAATCCAAGCGGGAAAACAGGTAAACGAATCGTATCTGAAACGGAGCGCCCAACGGATGACCAGCGGGGACAAAAAAGCACCCAAGGATTTGATGGGTCCTCTGCATTGATTGTCGGCGGCGTTGCTGTGGCTGCTGTAGGTGTTGTAGCTGCTGAGCCTGTGGTTATCGGCGCTGGGGCTGCCATAGCTGGTGTGGGCTGCGTCGTTAAGGTCAGCAGGCGAAAATAACTAAAGTATGTGGAAGGAGACCAACCTTATGGCAGATAATAATGCTAATCTTACGCCTGCAGCAGTGCCTTCCGAGGGAGAACAGACACAAGAGAACACACCAGCTGTCCCTCAAATGGCGGCATTAGAAACAGGCTTTTCATCCGCATTTCAGCTGGTTGATGATGTGGTTTTGAAAAACTATATCACCAGGCTTCCAACACTGGAGGTTGTCCCGTTAGAGGATACACAGCTCACAAATAGCTTGGGGAAAATTCGGTTGTTCAAAATCGCCGAGATGGTCTACGAGAAAAACGAATCCACAACATACAAATTCGCCAGTGTTTTCAATGCGGTCGCTGCGACAAATAGCGCTATGATTACCATCATTGATAGTGATGGAAGCAAAACAGATTTTTATTGGGGCATTCGTTCTCTGTCCGACAAGAATAGTACACAAACATCGTATTCCACCCTTGTAAATGCTATGAAGGGACAATTTCCTGGTACACAGACAGTAAACCTAAAGGAAGGAAGCATTAAGGCACTAATTGAATCAATTGCAACAGATTCTATCTCCGCTGTGTCCTGTGTGGCCAACAACAAGAACAAGGATTTCATTGAGAACGATACATTTTTGCAAGGGCTTGAAAAGCTGGCGCTGGCTATGCAGGGCAGCCGGTATACTGCAGTGATTGTGGCAAATCCCACCTCACAAGAGCAGCTGAACCTTGTAAGGGAGGGCTATGAAAAAATCTACACACAACTTTCTCCCTTTGCAAATACTGTTGTGAACTACGGCTCTAATAGAGCTGAAACTAAAACAGATTCTGAGACAGATACGGACAATGAAAGTGATTCTTCCGGAGAAACAATCACAGAAGGCGATACTAAAACTGTTACAGAGAATACCGAGGGTGCTGTAACGGAGACCCAACAAACGCTTGGAAGCAAAGTCGGGAGTACGATTGGAGCAACACTTTCGATTGCGGGTGCAGTTGTAGGAAGTGTTATTCCTGGTGCGGGTACTGCTGCAGGAGCCGCCATAGGCGGCGCAGTGGGCGGCCTGATTGGCGCTGCTGTATCGACAGCTACGAATAAAACAATTTCAAAAACCTCTGGAGGAAAGAGTGAAAGCTATTCCCAGAACTTTTCTAAAGGGCAGACAAATACACATACCATAGGAAGATCTCATAGCATTGCTACGTCTCTGGGCATCACATCGGGGGAATCGCAAAATCTGCAGCTGACAATCCAGAACAAACCCCTTATCAGCATGCTTGACCGAATCGACAAGCAGCTGGATCGTCTTTCTGAGTTTGAGAGTGTAGGCATGTGGGAATGTGCGGCTTATTTTCTCAGCAAGGATTCGGCTGTATCTGAAGTTGCGGCCTCAACATATAAGGCCCTAATGAGCGGCGAAAACACTGGACTGGAAGTATCCGCAATTAACACATGGGACAAGCCGCAGGATCTTATCCCAGAGGAGAAATCACCCAACGAGTTAATTTCAAAATATATCCTCAACTTTATTCACCCTGTTTTTTCATATTCGATTGACAACTATACCATTCCCGTTACTCCTACCAGCCTTGTGAGTGGAAACGAACTGGCCATTCATATGGGACTGCCCCGCCATTCCGTCTGCGGATTCCCAGTTATTGAACATGCGGACTTTGGGAAAGAGGTCGTGCGGTATGACCAGACTGCATCCGCAGATACTATCCAACTTGGCAAGGTTTTTAGTATGGGGCGGGTAATCGAAAACTCTAAGGTATCGCTTGATGTGGACAGTCTTGCCATGCATACCTTTATAGTCGGTGCAACTGGAAGCGGTAAATCAAACACGATTTACACTCTGCTTGACCGTTTAACAGCGACGAGGCGAGATACCTTAACGTTTATGGTTATTGAGCCAGCAAAGGGCGAGTATAAACGTGTATTTGGGCACAAACGCAGCCGAAAAATTTCTGTGTTTGGCACGAACCCGGATTATACTAAGCTTTTGCAAATCAACCCGTTTAAATTTCCAAAAGGGATACATGTTTTGGAGCACATTGATCGTCTGATTGAAATATTTAATGTGTGTTGGCCTATGTATGCGGCAATGCCAGCGGTTCTCAAAGAAGCGGTTTTAGCGTCTTACAGTGCCTGTGGCTGGGATCTTACATCCTCCACAAACTCTGTCGCAGAGAATCTATATCCAACCTTTCAGGATCTACTGGAGCAGTTGGTTGTTGTAATTAACGAATCAAGTTATTCCGAGGAAGTAAAATCAAATTATGCAGGCTCACTTACAACACGAGTCCACTCCTTAACAAACGGATTGAATGGTCAGATTTTCTCGTCGAATGAAATTGACAATAGTACTTTATTTGACACAAATGTTATCGTAGATTTAAGCCGGGTAGGTTCACAAGAAACGAAAGCACTCCTTATGGGCGTTCTTGTTATGCGGCTTTCAGAGCATAGAATGAGCTGCGCTACGGAATCCAATAGTAAGCTGCGTCATATTACCGTTTTGGAAGAGGCGCATAATATTTTGGGGACGGCTCAGCAGGACACCAGTGTGGAAGGCGCAAGTATCGCTGGAAAATCTGTCGAGATGCTCGCAAATGCAATAGCCGAAATGCGTTCATATGGTGAAGGCTTTATTATTGCCGACCAGTCTCCTGGGGCCGTGGATATATCAGCTATCCGAAACACAAATACAAAAATCATTATGCGGTTGCCAGAGGAAAATGACCGTCGGGTTTCTGGCAAGTCCGCAGCACTCAAAGACATACAGATCGATGAAATTGCTCGGTTGCCTAAGGGAGTTGCTGTTGTATACCAAAATGACTGGATCGAACCGATCCTCTGTAAAGTCGATAAATACGAGGGCAAAGAAGAAATGTTTAAAGAACCCTCGGCGGTCTCCATTGCAGAGAGCAATCGAGAATACTTCTCTATCCTGATCAATTTTATAGCACATAATAGGTTGGATAATCCAGACAAGATAAGATATTCCGAACTTATTAAAGCTATAGAGTCCTGTGATTGCTCAGTCAGCACAAAAACGACATTATATGCCCTGGCCAATGAATATCGTATGCACAATGGCTTGAAGCTTTGGTCAACGGATGATTTTTCGCAGCAAGCACGAATAATTACAAAATTGCTGGGCCTTGAAAATGCTGTGAAAACGGCTCAGAAGCTGTCAATGAACGAATTTGGTTTTACTTGTCAACTTAATACCTTCATTGCGCAAAAAATCGAACATGTCTCTGATGAATTACTTTTAACCATAAGCCATTGCCTGGTCAAAGCATACAGTGAAGATAATAAGGACGGAGTAGAGTTCTACAAAAAATGGGTAGATGAAATCAATGGGAGGGGGAACGTATTATGATGCCCTTAAATGGCTTTGAACGTCTATCGGTAGAAATTCCCGAGTCAGAATTGCAATCCCCCATAGAGTCAATCAGCATTGAGAAGCTTGATATGAAAATCAAGTTTGAAAAGGCGTCATTACTGCCAAGGACAGGCGGTGAGTGGACGGGGGAACCGGGCAACTCTGTATGGGTTCCGGATCGTGATTTTGAACCGGGCGACCGCCATGGAACAAATCCAGAGAATAAGACATGGGGAGAAATTCTTGATGAATATGGGATAGATGGCATTCCTTTTAAAGATGGAGAGCCAGACTTCTCTGAGGTCGCCAAGGGCGAAGTTGAAATTGATGACTTTTCTTCCGACAGAGACGCAAATTTTAGCCAGGCAGATGAAAAATTGGCAGAAATTCGTGGTTGTACCCCCGAGGAGGTCGAACAGTGGAGAAAAGAAAACAAATATACTTGGCACGAATGTAAGGACTGTAAGACCATGCAGAAGGTTCCGACAGAAGTGCATGGAAATGTACCTCACTCGGGTGGTATATCGGTATCTAAGGCACAGGCCGCATAGGAAAGGGTGTGAGTAATATGGAGGCTGCATATACCGATGCTGTTTTTGGTGAAATGAAGTATAAACACAGATGGTATAAGATGGACAAAATCGACTTGTTTGGGAAGGCTTGGGAAGTGACGGTTGCCGCAAAAGCGTACTCAGGAAAACCGATTTCCGATGCCCAACGCAATAGCTATAAGAAGTTTCTGGTTAGCCAGGACGCCTTTTCTGCAAAAATTTCGGAGATGATTATGTGCTTCATAAACCAAAATTGTGAAGAACTAAGTGCAACATGGTTTGGAGCAAGGATGGTCAAGGCGGCAAATGATCTTTCAGAAATTGTCAGACCCAGAACGTTGCTTTTTATGCAAGATGGAGCAGCGCTGATCCTGCTGGATTGTCCCTGGGATGAAGAACACGGCTTAGCTGTTCAATTTATTCCTGAATTTGCAATCGGAAGTCAGGATATTTTCCTTTAGGCCATTTAGATAGCTCCGTTTGTTCTTGAACCAATGGCGGTTGAATCAAATAGAACAGGCAAGTGTTTAACAAAGTAGTCAAAAGAGGAGACCGCTTGGATAAGCAGTCTCCTCTTTTGAGCTATATGGGCTTGCTTATGTGTATCTTAATCGTATCCTATTTGTCCACGTTGGGCAGCCCCGGGATATCACCCGAAACCATCGATTACAGTTCTGAAAATCGCTATTTTAACGAAATATCACCGTTTTTCTTGACTTTTATACGATTCTGTGTTATAATATATTTATAACAGCTGTGATGAGGGACGTGTGCCGAAATCACAGTTGTTCTTTTTTAGGGAGGAGTGATATGGTGACAACTGGAAAAGGTGCCTGGGAAGATACGTGGTCTCCTGACGATCTCCTGGGGCTCACGGAGCGCATCGAGCGTGCGAAGGAGGAAAGCGAAAGCTCGCTCCTAAACACCTTGGAGATTGTGGAACTCTTGGAACTGATTCAGGGCATGGCCTCAGGCTTCCCTCGGGCTCAGCAAAGGTACTTCCGGGAGACCGTTGACGAGCTGGTAGCTCTGGCCGTTAGCTATCTGGAGAAGTTCCAATTAGATTTCGGATTCGTGGGAGGAGATGGATGATGGAATACTATGATCAATATCTGGCTCGGATTGAGGAGAACAGTAGCCCGGAACTTTTGGATAAACTACGCCGAGAGGCTATCCAATCACTGGAGGACGACCCACCGGAACAGGCTTTGACGTTGACGGGCCAAATGGTGGGGGCCTTGTTGGTCGTTGCCCATCAGCAGGAACCGCCTAAGCCGAGTGTGATAGAGACCGTCAACAGCATCACGGCGATGATAGCGGATTACGTTGGACATTTGGGATGGCGTTGGTGGGCCGTAAAGGGAAAAACTGGATGGATATATTCAAAATCGCCAGTTGGCAGCTAAAAAGTGGAGCAAAGCGCCCCGCTGTCCCACTGCTTTTGTTCCAACCTCACGGCCAGGCGATCCTCTTCATGCCCTCTGGAATTTCATCGGTCATTGCAGAGATGATCCGGCTGGGGTGAAGATGTCATTCCTGATTTGAGCTGATCTCTCCTTGTACACCTCTGCAGTGGACAGGCATCGGTTATATCTTTAAGGCCCGGATGGGCGGCCTGTGGCCGCCCATCCACTTTGCCTCTCTTATCAATCTCTCGTCAGGCAAAGTTCTTTGCCCCCACTTGGGCGAGCTATTCAGCGGATAGACGTTCCTCATGAGCTGGAACCCCCAGAGGTCACCAAAGAATGTCCGCCTGATGGCGCAAATCCGGCTGAAACTTCCAATCTGGCATTGCCGATGGTACTGTCCGGTGGTATAATGAGAAAAATGTTCTTTTTCAATCAGTTTTTGCAGAACGAACGTCCATTTTGCAATATAGTGAGGTAATCGCCGTAAGCAACGATAAAATCAAAGAAGTGGAAATCAACATCCAGGAAAAGGCCACGGTTAAATGTATAAGGAGTTTCCAGTGTCACCGTCCAGGCTTGCCTTCTTGGTTATCATCTGGGAGAGCTTGTCCCAAGGGACGTTCCCCCAAGAGCATTATCAAAGATAATTGCCTGATTTCAGGTCTGAGAACGCAGAAAAGCGGGAAAATACAATGTTTTTGTTGACTTTTTGGGCGTTTTGTGTTATAATAAACTTAAGCTGTGATGAGGCCTGCAAGGGCCGAATCACAGCTATTTTTTCTTCAGGAGGGAAACTTTGGACGACTACTACACGGACTGTCAGAAAAAGATCAGAAACGCTGCCAATCCCGCTTTGGCCATTAACGAGCTAATGGCTCTCAAGCTTCAGGATTTACCCAGAATTCAGATGTGCAAGTTTGCCGAGCAGACAACCACCTTGCTCTCACTTCACTTCCAGAATGCAGTTTGTCCCACAGCAGAATCGCAGGAAAAATTCAGATCGATCCGCCAGCGGCTTGATTGGGTGCTGGACTTCATGGAGCGGCTGATGGAAGCAGAACAAGAATTTCCGCCTCCACAGCAGCCTGGAGAGGGATGCTGGTGGTAATATGCCAGAAAAACAACAATTTTAGGGGGTGCTATTATAGAAAAGAGGAAAACCAAAGGGGCCTGGATTGTGACGGTGAAGACAGATATGGAAAAGACTAAGCCGGTCACCCAGCAGCGGGACAAGGAGAACGACATAAAGCCGAAAGGAGGAGAAAAATAATCATGGATTTTTATCAGTATTATCTCAGACGCATGGAGACCCGTCCGGATAAAAGGCTTGCTGTCCAATCATGCCGAGATATGGTGAAAAAACTGTTTGAGAATGGACCAACATCTTGGAGCATTGAGTCTGGGGCGGCCTTTCTGGCTGCTTTGCATACAATCAAGGTTCCTGGTTTCAATCTTTTACCTGTTTTCAGCGAAGTTGAAGAGGCTTTGTTTGCCGAGGTTCAGGGCATAAGGTTTGATCTCGAAGCAGAACAAGAAATGGCGATTCGGGATACCGGTTGCGGCAGACCACGGCATAAACATAATAGATGACTGTGTACTGAAAAGGAGAACCGCATGGATTTTTATCTGGATTTTTCAAGAGAGCTGGAAAAAAGTCACTCTCCAGAGGTCACACTACAAAAAATGGTCGAACGAATCAAGGGCGTAATTGAGCAGGCACCGGCTCGGGTTGCACTTGCTGAGGGTACGGCGTTACTCGTAGCTATTCACGACTACCAAAATCCTCGTGCAATTCAAACGCTCCCCGCTTTCCGTGGCCTCAAAGAAAGCGTTGAGATGCTTCTGGCAACGCTGGATGCGAACATTGACCTCGAAGAACATATGCGGGAGAGGGCTCAACATGATGAAGCCCCGGAAGAACGACCGCAGGATGGCTTGTTCCAGCGCTTCTTGGATTTCGAGCACATCGAGGCCTGGGGAAAAGCACGGTGGGCCGCATTCACAGCTCAGATTGATATGGCTGTGGATATTGCTACCACCTCCCCGATGGGGCTGGATTCTATGTTTCACTTATGGGCTGAGATCCGGGACAACTTTAGCCGAATTCCCATGGAGAACCAGGAGCAAGCTTTGATCGCCGCCGACAGGTTGGTGCTGGCCATCCGGGAAGACATGGAACGGGCAATGGATACCATGCAGGATTGGTACCAGTTTGAGCTGATTGCAGATCTGGGTGACTGGGATGGTGAGAATGATCCGCCAGAAAGATTTGCCGAGGAACCGCCGGATGCTGACGAGGCCACGGCCTTTTTCACTTCTGAAATGCAGCCGAGGATGGATCTCTCCGGCTGGGTGAACTGGAACGAAGAGAACTGGGCAGTCTTTAATCAGGCAGTTTCTGATGCCCAAGCCGCTGCAACGGTTTCACCGGCTGACCCGGAACCTGCACTGCGGCTTTTTCTGGGCATCCGACAAAATATCGAAACCCTGCCCCTGCACCGTCGGTTCGACATGGGAAATACGGCAGACGATCTGATGGAGGCCATTAAGCGGGGTATGGCCCAGGATCTGTTTCAGGTACAAAAGAAGTGCCCATATGCCCCACGACCTATGCCTATAAATCAGAATGCTGACCAGTCTTTGGTTTCAGTTCCTGATGAAACCAGGGGGCGCTGGAAAAGAGGCCAAGTCGGTCGTGAACTCGTGGAACTGAATTTTGACCACATCGCTGATTGGGGATTGTCGCAATGGGCCGCTCTCAAAATTGAGATTGACAAACTGTCTGTGGCGGCAGAGCTGACCATGGACGCTCTGGGTCAGCCAGGTCAGCTTCTGGAGGATTTCCGGTCTCACATCAAACAGGTTCCTGCACACTACCGAGGGGAGCTTGTTCAGATGGCGGCCAGACTGGAGCAGGCCATCAGCGGGAAGGCTGCGGAGGCCCTGGCCGAGATCCAACAGACGGGTGACTGAGCTTTGAGCCGGATGTCGGTGGATTGTGACCAAAAGCAAGATTCGTCCCCAGTCAGAAAATGGTGACCGCCCAGCTCACGGTCAAGATAAATTTGATGCCCCGCCTGCGGGCGGGGCATCTTTCCCACCAAGACGTTCACAAAGGTCTTGCAGTTTCCATGAACGTTCGCAACTTCGATTTCGACCTTTATGAACGTGAATACAGGGGTGTTTGCAGATTTTTGGGAGCGTTCGTCAAGGTAAACTTTTGCGGAACAAGAAAGGATGAGGCACATAGAAAACAGAACCTATTATTACGCCCGGGTCTCCTCTCGTGAACAAAACCTTGATCGCCAGCTTGCGGCTTTTCAGAACATGGGTGCTTCTGAGCGAGATATCATCACGGACAAGGAATCGGGGAAAAACTTGGATAGGCCTGGGTATTTAACCTTGAAAAACACCTTGCTCCGAAAAGGCGACACACTGGTGATTAAATCCTTGGATCGTCTGAGCAGAAATAAAGCCGACATCAAAAGCGAATTGCAGTTTTTTAAGGAGAACGGCATCCGGGTAAAGGTGATTGATCTGCCTACCACCATGATGGATCTTCCTGAAGGCCAGGAATGGGTGTTTGACATGGTGAACAACATCTTAATTGAAGTTTTTGGGGCTATTGCCGAGCAGGAACGTTTGACCATCCGACAGCGGCAGACAGAGGGAATTGCCGCTGCCAAGGCGAAGGGAAAACATCTGGGGCGTCGACCGCTCACTGTCCCTGAGAACTGGAACGAAGTTTACGCCGCCTGGAAGACCGGTAAAATCCCTGCAGTGGAGGCCATGGCACGGACAAAGACCAAGAAGACTTCATTTTACAAGTTGGCACGAATTGCGGAGGAACAATCGTCCACTCAATAATTTTTGTCGAAGTGTGGCAAGTCGATTCCTTTCCGCAAATTCAAGATTTCCAGTCAATGGGTCGGTAATTTGCGAATTATGAAGATATTTTTGAAGGTTGATAGTGCGGGAAAAGTCTCAAAATTACAACTAAGGATGGAGTGATGACTACGAGAAAGAGGTCTGGTGCTACTGGCAAAGTATTTTTATTAGTGGTAATATGGTTGTTGCTACTCGTGATACTCCATTCCTCAGGGGTGCGCATTATGATGGTTCGGGGTAGCAGTATGAAGCCGACGTTTCATGATAGAGAACTTGTCATCGGATTTATAATCAAGGATATCCTTCACTTAGAGCGTGGGGATGTGGCTACATTCTATCCCATTGCCAGCAGTCCCAATATCTATATCAAACGCATCGTTGGACTCCCCGATGATATACTTGAAGCCCGGAGCGATCTCCTCTTTGTTAATGGCGTGAGTGAAGGCATCTCCCGGACAGGAACAGGAACGTGGGGGCCAATCACAGTGCCACCAAACGCTGTGTTTGTCATGGGAGATAACCGTGCTGTCTCCATCGACAGCAGGACTATAGGGTGTATCCCCCTCCAGCAGATTTGCGCAAAAGTCATAGGGAAAAGTGTGCCGATGCCATAAAACATCGAAATATTAAAAATCTGCGATGCATATAATGGTAGTAAGTACATGAAAAAGGAGGAGATATATACAAGCGCAAGACAAACCCAGGCACAACTAAATACAGGTCACAGTGAGAAAAAGCGGTTCACCCTGGTGGACCGCTCTTTCCCTTTTTATACCTGCCGCAGGCAATAATTTGCTCACACAATTGCCCGTCCAGTTGCCAACATCCACGATTTGACCGAGCTAATTTTTAATTGTGGTCAGAAATGGAACATTCATGACACATAAAATGAAAATTGACTGTGAGGTAGCGGGCTGGAGCATGAAGAAGGGAGAACTGGAAGATGGGGCGGGGTCAACGGATCCGGACAGATGGGATGCGAGCATGGGCAGGGCCAAGCTGTCCGAGATAACGTTTTTTGTTTTGTGTTACTGAACAGGAATTCGTTCCATGGTTCCGTCCGCCGTGGCGGGCGGGATTTCTCTGAATCCTCCAGATCTCTTTCCCCGTCTGTTGGGGAGGCCTTCATCCACCACCTCCAGGGGCGTTCTCAAATCTGAGCTTGGCGGCGAAGGGGCCTGGTTCTGTTGGAATCTATTAAAATGGTGAAAAAAGCGGTTTCCTGACCCCTACCAGAGAAATAGAAAGCCGCTGAGCAACAGGCTGCGGCGGTTCTCTTATTTGTAAGGGCGAACGGATCTTTCCGGCCCCTTGCTTCTATTATATGTACCTCCGCAGATTAGGGCTTGTTTGAAAAAACGTGGAAGTTATGCTAAATCAACAAAATAGCGATAGAGGCCAGATAAACAAAGGC
>ERZ808051.1229-NODE-1229-length-18330-cov-9.480688_pt1 | contig 18330 bp, 13 predicted proteins | sample MGYA00380199_ERZ808051 | MGnify/ENA primary metagenome ERZ808051 (study PRJEB31490, sample SAMN06133391) | mouse gut metagenome | isolation source: J11 | host: mice | place: China: Chengdu | collected 2015-05 ...
GCTGACTGCCAACGAATCTATCTTGAGAGCCGCTCGAAAGAGTGATGAAATGCTTGAGCCGTATGAGTGGAAACGCTCACGTACGGTTCTTAGGCGAGAAAGGGCGGGTAACCGCCCCGACTTAGCCGACTACAAATGGCTGGTAAGGATGCTGGGCGGACAGACCATCAGGATATCACTGAACTCGCCAATACATATCAATCCGATGGAGATCAACCTGACCGTGAAGAATGAAAAAGACAAGGACTATGACCCGGTCAGCGCGAAGATAAATTTCGTTGTCTCGCTGTGCGAGCTGATCCTGGGGAATAATTCCAGCCTGGGAAAGCGGGAGGTCGCCACGATAGATTATGCATGTAAAAATGTATATTACCGGTATGCAAAAAATCCCGTTCCTGAAAATATGCCCATCCTGGAAGACCTGTATAACGAGCTGCGCAGTCTGGACGGGGAGATGGAAGAGATCGGCCGCAGCCTGTCGGTTGCACTTTCACGTTATACCAGCGGATCACTGTCCTACTTCAACCACCGTTCAAACGTCGACATCAATTCGCGCCTGGTATGTTTTGACCTGAAGGAAATGGACAATAACCAGCGTGACCTGACAATGCTCATCATACAGGAGGCAATCTGGGACAGGGTGGCTGCAAACCGTGAAAAAGGCAGGTCTACATGGGTTGATATAGACGAGTTCCACCTGCTCCTGCGGAATCCAAGAACTGCGGCATACTCTGTGGAGATCTGGAAGCGGTTCCGGAAGTGGGGCGGGATACCAACCGGGATCACACAGAACATCAAGGACTTATTCCGTTCCCCCGAGATCCAGAACATCCTGGATACGACAAACTTCATTGCGATGCTGAACCAATCCGGGGATGATGCAAAACTGCTTGCGGAGCATCTTGACCTGTCCAGGGATGAAGAAGATTATATCAAATCCGGCGAGCCGGGGAAAGGGCTTTTGTGGGTGGGAGAAACCAAGGTTCCCTTTGAGGATAATTTCCCGCAGAATACCATCTGCTATAAAGTTATGACCACAAAACCGACAGAGGCCATTACGTCCACAACAAAGAAAAGAATCCAAAAAAAGAAAGCGAAAAGTACCGGTGCATAAAAAGCAGATAAAATTATGCGGCGCCGCATAAAAAGGAGGGATGGATCCATGCCATTGGAAAACGGCGGGCGTCAGAAGATGTTATCAGGGGAGACACCCCATCTGCAGGAAGACAGTCCCCGGTATTCCGGGCAAAATGACAATACAAATACACAGCCGGCCCGGACAAACGGACAGAACCAGAATCCTGACCTGCTCCTGGGAGCTGGCAGGGAAGATGCAAACCCCGGGCAGAATGAACAGACGCAGGAGCAGGCTTACAACAGCGAGGAGCAGCGGGATGTATACCAGAGCCGGGAACAATCCTTCAATGAACAGCGGCATAATTATACGGAGAAGTCTTTTAATTCCTATGATTATGAGATGTTTATAGAGCATGTCACGAAGACGGCAGAGTACAGACGCGCCGGACATGCAGATACAGGCGGAAGGCTGACACCGCCCCCGCCATTACCTTCTGCAAATCCGGATTCTGAGCTTGAACTTTCCGAATGGGCACAGGAAAGGATGGACCTTATCGGGAAAAGGATCAGCCGCCTGGAGAAAGACAGGATAAAAAATGACCGGAAGCGGGAGAAATTAAGAAAGAAGCAGCCGTCCGTTAAAAAGTATTCCATAAAGGAAGGCGGGTTTGTAGAGAAAAAACTGGACGAACGCGTATATAGAGAGCTGCGCAGGGACGGAATGCGCAGATCGGACAGACGGGAAAAAATCATTTCCGGTGCAAAACGAACAGGGAGGCTGCTTTTTAATAATGCGGATATCGAGGAAGACGAGGATGCTGCCGCAGTAAAACAGGCAGTACATAAAGGTACATATGCAGCAAAGCGCGGGATTAAAAGGAATGTCAGGAATATCAGCGACAAAAGCCATGTCTACAAACGGTTAAAATTCAGGGACAAAAAAGACAGCCTGACCAGCAGGGAAGGACAGCGGCTGAAGCATGAACAGGGCAGGATCCTTGCAGTGAACCGGAAAATGTCAGAGCCTGACAAGATGCGTGAAAAGGCTGCGGGAAACGGCACAATGCCAGGTACAGGAAAACAGGCCGGGGAAGGGGCGGCCAATAAAACAAATGGAGCAGAAGCTGCCCGCCGTGCCGAAAACAGGAAAATACAGCAGCAGAAAAAACAGCGGCAGAGGATAGCGCGCCAGCAGACACATATCCGTAACGAATCATTTTTCAGACGCGTCCTTTACCAGCACCGGATGAACAAGACTACCAGGAAGGAATGGAGGGTACAGATAAAAAGGAGCAGGACAGTCATAACTTCCGTTGCATCGCTCATCAGCATCATGCTGCTGGTGCTGTTTTTTGTCGTACTCTTTATATTGACATTTTTCACCTTATTTGCAGATATAACCTCAAAGACTGTCACGCAGAATGATTACACCGTGCTGACAGATGTGACAGGGTATCTCCGGGACCGGGAAGCGGATCTCAGGAACCTGGTGGAGGGTGAAGGCAGGGAAGGGCTGGAAAAGGACCTGGATGAGGAATGCCTTGCGCAGACCGGACAGCATGTGTATGAGTTCGTATACAGTCTTCCGGATTTCGGATTTGACGACATCACGCTGATGGCGTATCTCTCTGCCAAATTTTTTGAGTTCAGTCTGGAAGTGGTGCAGGCCGAACTCGACGAGATATTCGGGCTGATGTACCAGATCAATACACAGTTTAAGGAGGAGGAACGCACATTTTATGATGAGGATGGAAACCCGTATACACAGAAAGTGATGGTCTGTTACATAACAGTCAGCAAGACAGAGCTGGAGGAGATCGTGGAAGCGCGGCTGGACCAGGAAGCCCTGGAACTGTACAACTCATATAAGCTGTCAAGCGGCGGACAGCAGACCTACGGGCCGGCACTGGACGGCATAGACTGGAGCGGGAAAATTTCATCCCCGTTCGGCGAGCGTGTACATCCCATTACAGGCAAAAAAACGTTCCATGACGGAGTAGATATCGCAATCCCGACTGGAACAAGGCTTTATTCAGCAGTGACAGGGCAGGTGGTAAAGGCATATTACAGCGATTCCGGCGGAAACATGGTTACAGTCAGGACGGAATCGGGCTGGGAAGTGACATACATGCATATGGACAGTATATCGGTAAGTGAGGGGCAGACCGTTTTTAAGGGGCAGTTTGTAGGCTGTTCCGGCAACACGGGAAATTCAACCGGGCCGCACCTGCATATCAGGGTACATGATGCGGACGGCAGGAAGATCAACCCAGTTTTCATTATCCCGCAGAGCGGGAATATTTACAGTAATGACCAATATTGAAAGAGGTGTAAAATGAGCAGCATCGACAGGATCGAAAAATTAACAGGACAGTATGAGAAGGAGATGGAACTTGCTGAAAAGCACAGGAACAGGGGCAAAGAACATATGGAGCTTGCCGAGAAACATACAAAAAAGGCAGGCGACCTGGAGAAGCAGATCAAGTATGAGAAGGGAGGGGAGGTTTTTGACAGGGTGAATGCCCTGAACCTGACGCCGGAGGAGCTTCAGCTGATCCTGCAGCTCCTGGATGACAGGACGCAGCTGATGGACGCAGTCCGGAAGATGTTTCCGGAGAGGCTTCAAAATGACATGGAAGCCGGTAAGGATACAGATGAGCCCGGGGAGGACGAAGAGATTGGAGGGGATATTGAAGATGAAGAGACCCCTGTTTTTGGGGAAGACGAGGGTGATGAGGAAGGAGGAGAAATTTGGAGCGCTTAAACATGACGAATGGGAATGAGGAGGAAACAGAAAAAGCATCCCGTGTCCGCAGTAAACGGTTCCCGGTCATTGCAGCAGCTGCAGTACCGGCCATGGCTGCTTTATTGTGCGCGGCCGGCTGGGTAGTAAATAACAGTGCCGCCAATCCGTTCCGCAGTCATGATGAGGGGGAACCGGAATCCGTACAGAATGATGCCATGGAGACTGCCGCTTCGGCGCTGGCGGGAATTGCAGCAGGCGCGGTGCAGCCTCCCGGAGAAGCGGAATATGCGGCGCCGCATAAAATAACAGAACCCGTAAGGCTGTCTGACATATATGCGGTATCCGGCAGCACGGTGCAGATGCAGTGCTACTATCCGGAGGCAGAATCTTATGCATGGGAAGTTTTTAACCGCCATACCGGCACATGGGAGCCTGTGGAGGGTGTGACACAGCAGGACGAACTTTACAGGCCCGTGTCCGCCCTGTGCGTCACAGCGGAGGGGACGGATACGATACCGGTCCGGTGTACGGTACATATGGAAGACGGCGGAACAGTTACAGAAAAGGCCTCCGTCTATATGATTCCGGAGATTCTGGACGTGTCCGTGGAGGAGGCTTATGTCACGGATGCAGGAAGATATATTTCCAGCAGGGAGATACCGGTCCGTGTATCTTATTCCAATGGCACACGGGACGTCATAACCGGACTTGACGGGCTGACATTTGTTGACAGTACTGAGAGAAGGGAAGTTTCGGCCAGTAAAACAGGGAATCCGGTGGAGACTGTCACTACCGTGTACACGGAGTGCGGTTATGCCTATATCGGACTGGAAGAAAAAGAGTTCCTCCTGCGCTACCGGTGCGGGGAGCAGATGGCTGACACCATGGCCACGGTATGCGGAAAAGACCTGTGTGCCCCTGTGATATCGGATGTATCCGTGAGCGGTTTTGAAATAACGAATGTGGATACACCGGTAACTGCCAGCATATCAATAACGGCAGAAGATGACAAAACACCTTATCCCGACCTGGAATATGCGTTTATTCCAAAAGACACGGATGCAGACGGGGATGCCATGCCTGTGCCGGATGATACAGACTGGACACGGGAATCCGTATTCAGCCTTGACATTACGCAGAATGGTACATGGACTGCCTTCTGCCGTGACCAGGGCGGGAACCTGGCATCAGTGGAGAAGGAGATTATTGTTGTCGACCAGAAAGCGCCGGTGATTTCAGTCCGTCTTGCAGATACAGAATGGTGCAGCTCCACAAAGCTGACTGTGGATGCAGAGGATCACCTTCCGGTTGAATACAGGGTGGTCACGCCGGCAGGGACGGACAGTGGATGGACAACACAGAATGAGTATGAAGTCAGCTGTAACGGGACATGGGAGATACAGGCAAGGGATTCCGTCGGAAATGTCTCAATGGAAAGCATTACCGTATCAAACATAGACAGACAGGAACCAGTGATAGAAAAAATCACGGCGGAGAAGACAGCTCCGGCAGAAGGAGGCAGCAACAGCAATGAAGATTAAAAGATTAATGGCAGGGATCATGGCAGCCATACTGATAGCCATTCCTGCAATGGGCGTATATGCCTCTGACGGGGAGGAGTATGTTACGATAACCGTACATGCGTCAGATGATAATGAAGGAATTACATATGCGCTTGACAGTGACGATCCGGGCAGTTTCGGCCCGTCAAATATGTTCACAGTGCCGGCGGGGACATCCCACACCATATACGTAAAGGATGCAGCCGGAAATATTACATCACAGGTTTACGGGGCACCCGGACCCGAACCGGAGCCGGAGCAGCCTGCCACACAGCCGCCGGAAGCGGTGATTGTGGGAGGAAGCCTTGATCCCGGGGATCCCGGGGGAAGCAGCCCGCCGGAACCCGCCACGGATCCCGCGGACCGCGGTGATACCGGAACCGCAGATGCATCTTACGAATATGACGGACAGACGATCGATATCGACCTGGAACTGAAAAAAACAGGGTCTGGAAGTGAAAGACCTTATGAAATAAAGAAGGATACACCGGCAGAACAGGGAGAAGGAACCGTATACAGTAAAACGTTTCTGGACGGAACCGACAGCAGTGAGCAGGTTTTCTACTCCATGACCACGGAGGAAGGCAATGTTTTTTATCTGCTGGTTGACCAGGGACAGGAAAGTAACAATGTATATCTCCTGAACCAGGTCAACAACCAGGATTTAGCCGCGCTCGCAGTGGATGGCGGCAGTTCCGGGACACCGGAAAACAGCGGGGATGACAGCCTGCTGAAAGCATTGTCCCCTGGCGGCGGAAATGACGGAAACAGCGCTGACACCAGCGGGCCGGCGGCAAAAGGCGGTATAAACGGGAATGCAGTCATCATGCTGTTCCTCATGGCTGCCGGCGGCGGATTCTATTATTACCAGAAGGTGTATAAAGCCAAGAAAGAACAGGAGATGGACGCAATGGAAGCTGCCGACATGGACCAGTTCACGGCTGAGGGGGAGGATACGGAAGACGAAGAAATTGATTTTAAATACGGTGAAGGGGACAAGGAACAGTATCTCAGGAAGCTTATCGATGAGGAAGAGGAAGAATTCGCCGCAGCTGCCGAGAGCGAAGAAGCGGACATGGGCTGGGATGTGGAAAACCGGGAACCTGATGCGGAAGAAGATATACCGGAGGAGGACATATCCGGCGGCAGTGACGGTGTCGACATCTTTGACGATACCGGACTGGACGGGGAATATGATCCGGATCTTGACGGCGAGGAGGAGGAAGAATAATGAAGTTTATCAACGAAGTACCAAAAAAATATTTATACGTTCTTTTGGGAGTCCTTTTGTCTGTTGTGGCTGTAGTGGTGTTCCTGGTATATGGCAGTGACCACGGGGATACGGCTGAAACAGGATCAAAGTATGCATACGGCACCTATGTGGAATCAAAGCTTGCAGATGATGTACTCCGGTATCTTTCAGGGATTGATGCCATTGACCAGGCTGCCAGGGAAGAGATTGCGGATTATTCCGTACAGAATTATAATGCGGTGCTCGGTTCAGGGACGACTGTAGTGACAGACGGGCACAGCGAAGCACTCACAGGAGTATTCCGGAATAAGCTTGAAGAATATGTGTCAGGACAGCTCACAGGGGAAGAACTGTATGCACTGTCAAGCGGAATCAGTGCGTATGTGTGGCAGGCAGTCCTTACATCCCTGAACGATTACAAGGCGGCTGCCATGCCGCCGGACCGTGATGAGGAGTATATGGAGCTTGTAACGAGTCTCCAGGCACAGATCAAGGCGCTGGAGGAAAAGAGCATGAATATCCATATCACAGCCAGGATCAGGGATGACGGCAGTGACAGCGGAAACGGCAGCGCCGGGAGCGGATATGAGGCAGAGATAGAGAAATACATCGGAGGGGCATACGAGAGCGTGAACAGCAGCGTCGACGAGAAGATCGGCAGCATGGACGACGACATCAATAAAAAACTGGACGGAATGAAAGGGGACATCTCATCAGACCTGAAAGACAGCATGAAGGACGATGCGGACAGGATCAAATCCGAGATCGCTGCGGAGCTGGAAAAGGAACTGAAGGACAGCATCAAGAACGGAAAGGACGGAAAAGAAGGGAAAGAAGGAAAGGACGGGGAAGACGGGAAAGACGGAGAGAACGGAAAAGACGGGAAAGACGGGGAAGACGGAAAGGACGGGGAAGACGGAAAGGACGGGGAGAACGGCAGGAGCACCTATGTAGCGTACGCAGACGACGCGTCAGGCAGCGGCTTTTCGCTGACGCCTACAGAGACGAGTAAATATATCGGGACCTGTATCACCACCGCCGACAGCCAGCCGTCCGAAGCATCGGAATATGGTAACTGGCAGGTCTACCGGAATTACATCATCACGTCCGCAACAGACGAAAACAACAATACCACGCTGTATATCAAATAGGGGGTGGAAACATGCGTGACAGAAAAAAGACGGTCCGGGCGAACATCACAATGGTATCCGTGACATTCCTCACGGCCCTGCTGGTCTCCATACCGGGGAATGCCAGGGAGGGACAGTTCAACAGCCAGGGAAGGATCATATTTGACAATAAAACCAGCAGCACTACGGACGACGTGGTATTTGACGCAGCTGATTTTGACAGGCTTGCATTTACCTGCAGGTAGGACATGTTTTATGCGGCGCCGCATAAGACAGCGCCGCAGGAAGGAGGTTTTTATTTTATGAAGATCAAAATAAGCAACGCAATAACGGCAGCCCTGTGCGCGGCAGTCCTGTCTGCCGCATCATACTCCCTGGGGTATGCGGACGCAGATACGGGAGGCGGGACGGGGTACAGCAGCCAGGGGAAGATCGTATTTGACAACGGCACGGAGGACACTGCCGATGACGTGATATTTGACGCGTCCGACTTCCGGCTCATCGACGACATGGTGACGGAAGGCAAGACCAATATAAAAAACGAGCTGAACCAGTACGGCAATATCCAGATCGATGACGACATCCCGGAATTTGGCACGCTTGCAGCATCGGTCAGCGCCATATCCGACGGCACCGACGCCGCCGCAGGCAACATCCTGTCCGGGAAAAAGGCGCTGGTCGGAAAGAACATCGTGACCGGGAGCATGGCCGACCACAGCGGGACAAGCACCTCCACGAGCCAGATCAAGGAAAACGGGACAACCGCGGAGATCACCATACCCGGAGGCTATTATGACGAAAATTCAAAGATCACCATACCGATCGATGTCATTAAAGATCTTCCGGCGATAAATAGTAATTTAATAGCTAATAAGCGGATTGCTGTAAAAGCCCTTACAGCAACTATACCTACAGGATTTGGAACTGCAACCGCACAGGCAACTTTCACTATTCCAAAAACATGTCCGTTACTAGAGATAGAATACGGAGCCACAGGTGGTTATTACTATTCGTGTGAATTATTTATAGATGATGTGAGCCAGGGAGCGGGCGGATACCAATCCAGAACTGTCTCGAAAACAAATGTTCCTGCAGGCACTGTGATCAAACTTGTTGCCAAACGCGATAATCCTGATAATCTGGAGAGTAATGTGTCCGCATATGCATCTATCGCATATATACATAATGTTTAAATCAGACTATAGTTCCCTCTGCTAAGCCTATATTACTTGTCAATAACGGGTTTTCCGACAGTAACTGATGCATTTGCTGTCCCGTATGAATCGATACCGACTCCTGTCGACGGGGTACCCGTCACTGTTGCCTTGCCATTTTCTATGACAATGGTTATATTAGTACTACGCTGCTGGCTTGGGTTAGATGAGGAGGCTGGTATCATGACTGCTGTAAGCTTGATCGGGATTTCAATACGGCGCGCTAAATTACTATTTACCTGCCTTGTGGCAATCCGAATAAGCATCTCGTCGGACAGTACCGCTCAGGAAAGAAAAAATAGCCCTTCCGTGGTAAAATTAAGGAAAAGACACACAGGAGGGTTATTTTTTATGAAAGACGAAATTATTACAAGGATATTGGCAAGAATGATGAACAAGATCACCCAGGAACAGTGCAGCGAATTAAAAACAACACTGTATATCGAATTGCAGGAATATGAGCTGGAAAAGCGGTGTACGGAGGTCTTAGATCTGGATACCAGCTATATACACTATCTGCAGCTGTTTTTAGCCAGGAAAAAGACAGAAGGGAAATCCGAACGGACAATAGGGCAGTATAAACTGCACCTGACAGCCATGCTCCAATGTTTAAATATGGCTGTAGACAAGATCACCGAGAATGACCTGTTCTGCTATCTGGCTAAATACAAAAAGGACCGCGGGGTATCCAATGTATATCTTGACAACATCCGGCTTGTTTTCAGCAGCTTTTTCACATGGCTCAATGCAAAGGGGTATATAACAAAGAACCCCACAGCAGGACTGGAACCCATTAAAGTGGAAAAGAAAATAAAACAGCCATTCAGTGATGAGGACCTGGAAAAACTACGCAGGATATGCGGGCTGGAAAGGGATCTGGCACTAATAGAATTCCTGTATAGCACAGGAGTCAGGGTGTCCGAGCTTATAGCGCTGAATAAAGACGATATCGATTTTTATGGTAAAAATGTGGTGGTTTACGGAAAAGGGAGCAAGGAACGGGAAACATACCTGAATGCCGCATCCTGCCTGCATCTCAAAGCGTATCTGGACAGCCGTACAGACAACAACGAGGCATTGTTTGTGGGCACGAGGGCACCGCACACGAGGCTTACAGTGGCAGGGGTAGAAAAGATCCTGTGCAGGATAGGAAAAGACGCAGGGATAGAAAAGGTACACCCGCACCGCTTCAGGCGCACGATGGCAACAAATGTCTTAAAGAAGGGAATGCCGCTGGAGGAAGTAAAGGAACTGCTGGGGCACACCAAGCTGGACACGACCATGATCTACTGTACTGTAAGCCGTGAAAATGTCAGGCATTCACATCAGAAATTGATGAGTGCATAAGCAGGTCAGTCAATTTATCAGTGTAGTTAAGCAGGCTCTGTCAGGAGCCTTTTTGAGGTTGGCTTTAGTAAGAACGGCAGCGGCAGAAAGAATTTTAATGTCAAACATGTTGTAAACATGAACGTTTTTTTGTATAATTGAGATGGATAAGAATGACTGACATCACATATCCGGCAACAGATTCAAGAAAACAAGGAGATAAGATGCAGGACAGTACAAAACAGAAGCAGGAAATCAATGTGACACGTCACATGGCAAAGCGTACCACAAAAAACAGCGTGTTTTTAGACCTGTTCCAGGATAAACGGAATTTGTTGGAACTGTATAAAACATTGCACCCGGAGGATACGGATGCAACAGAGGACACGCTGGATATTGTAACGATAGACAATGTTCTGACAGATAATCTATATAATGACTTAGGCATTATGGCAGGCAATGACAAATTGCTGCTACTCTTGGAAGCCCAAGCGACATGGACGGTAAATATCTTAATCAGAATACTGTTGTATCTGGCACAAAGCTACCATGAATATTTTGAGAGGACAGCACAAAGTCTATATAAGAGTACAAAGGTCAAAATGCCTAAGCCTGAACTGTATGTGATATATACAGGCAATAAAGGCAGAAAACCCGATACGATAACTTTATCGAAGGAGTTTTTTGACGGTGCAGATATCGATATTGAAGTAAAGGCAAAGGTTATTTATGAGAGTGATTCAGAGGACATTATCAACCAGTACATCATTTTCTGCAAAATATTTAACGAGCAGACAAAACTGCATGGAATGACGCAAAAGGCGGTTGCGGAAACAATCCGTATATGCAAGGACAGGAATGTTTTAAAGGAATATTTGCTTGACAGGGAAAAGGAGGTTGTGACGATCATGATGAGTTTGTTTGATGAAGAACAGATAATGAAATCGTTTATCAAGAGTGAGCGTTATGAAGCGGCACAGGATAAGGTAAAAGAAAAGGCAATTCTTATGTTACAAAAAGGAAAAATTTCTATAGATGAAATTCGGACATTTTTCCCAGAATTATCTGATGAGGAGATTGAGGAGGTAAAAGGCGAGGTTGTGCAGTTAGTATAATTTGCAAAACATTTTTTTGTATAAAAAGGTCAAAATGCCTAAGCCTGAACTGTATGTGATATATACAGGCAATAAATGAAGAACAGATAATAAAATCGTTTATCAGAAGCGAAAGGCACGACGCAGACAGGGAAACCGCAGAAAGAATGATAAAAATGGGAAAACTATCACTCGATGAAATTGCTTTATGTGTTCCCTCATTATCATTAGATGAATTAAGAGAACTTGAAGCTGAGGTTATGCAGTTAGCGTAACCGGCAAAATATTTTAATATCAACGAAACAGCGTAAAGGCGCATGGAACAGCAAGTTGTGAACCATGAGCCTTTTTGTATTCAATAGGAGAAATAAGGGATGACAATAGTTAGACTGATACTACAGACCAGATACCGCCTGTTTCGACAAAAAGCAGATAAATAGTAATTTAGAGAAAACTCCTGGCGGGGACGCCGGAGTGCCGATATTCCAAAGTGCTGCTAATGCGGGGTGGAACAGTTGGGGAAGCTCAAAATCAATAAGTTATACTTTTACAAAAAATTATTCAACGGTGATGGTATATGTTTCTGGCGGAAGATCAGGATACGGGATGTCCAGTAGCGAAGATCAGGTTAAAACAAGTATGTATTGTGATCTATTCCCCGGACAAGGAACAATAACATGTACCAGTGGGACAGTAATCAAAAAAAACAATTATTACATAATCAAAGATGTCAAATCCAATTCTACATTGACAGCAAATTTCAACACATCAGGAACGCATGAGGTTGCAATACAGGTTGTGATATGGGAATTGTAAAATTATATGTTTTTCTTATGTGGGTATTATATTATTATCTATGATGATAGTAAAATTTACATTTTGCTCACCACGGTGAATATCATTTTCAGCCAAGTATAACCATGTGCAGAAAATGCTTATGATAATATCCACTAGATACACCAGATGAGGTAGCAGTTACCGTACTACCCTTTTTGGCATTCTTTATTAAAAAATAACCGTTCTTGTTTTCTACAGTGCCACTTGTACAGGTCACTGTGACTGTTTCCCCCGTCCAAATACCCGGGGGAGTAGATGAGTCCAGAATATAACTTGTATGCCCCCCGCTGGGAAATACCATTACACTGCTGTAATCTTTTGTAAAAGTATATGTAAGGCTCGCTGTTGAAGCCCCATAGGAAGATTCAACCTGGCTGCTGACACTGCTGTTGTCATACAGAACCGTCCCAGGCAGTAAATTACTATATATCTGACAAGCAACGTTTAAATGAGGGTTCTATAAATATTTTCATTTTTATGAAAGTACTTATAGAGCTTTTATTTTTAATGAAAGCCATGATCCGGAACAACTGGAGGTGAGAGTACTTATTACGTTCCGAAAATGGAAATTGATAACAGGAAGGAGAATGCCAAATTGAGCAAGATACTTGTAATTGCAGAAAAACCAGCCGCAGGACGCGATATTGCCCGCGTGCTGGGTGTCACAGAAGACAATGGGAGCTACATGGAGAATGATGAGTACATCGTGACATGGGCAGCGGGGCACCTTGTCGAACTAAAAAATCCAGACGATGTAAATGAGAAATACAAAAAATGGAATGTAGATGATATCCCGCTGCCCGCTGATAACGGATTGAAAGTGAAAGAGAGCGGCAAAGCGCAGTTTAATGTCATCAGGAAACTGATTGCCCGGGATGATATCGAATACCTTATTAATGCGGGAGATGCCGGGCGCGAAGGACTGCTGATCCAGGAATGGATATATCAGATGGCACGAAACCGCCACCCTGTGAAAGTACTCTGGGCTTCATCACTGACAGCGGAGGCGATCAGGACAGCAATGGGACGGCTGCATGACAGCCAGGAGGAAGCGTTCGTAAATTTGTACAGGGAAGCAGAGGCGAGAGCCATAGCCGACCAGGTATTAGGATATAATTATTCCAGGCTGCTGACCTGCCTGTTCGGGGGACAGACGACATTGAGCTACGGGCGCTGCCAGACACCGCTCCTAAACCTCATCGCCAGACGTGACCAGGAATTTGAGAATTTTAAACCGGCACCATACTGGACGCTGAACATGAAGTTTAAAGGCGGCTTTTCAGGAGTGGAAGTGGACAAAGAAGGGGCAGCGGTCAAATATACGGAAAAGGCCGGTGCAGATAAGGCACTGGAAGCATGCAGGGATATCCGGGAAGCCCATGTTGTATCCTGCAAACGGGAGAAAAAGAGTAAAAAAGCACCGGAATTGTTTAACCTGGCGGAACTGCAGGGCTGTATGGGTAAAAAGTACGGATTTGCACCGGATAAAACGCTGGAGATTGCACAGAGCCTTTATGAAAAACATAAAATCCTTTCATATCCCAGGACGGACAGCAGGGTACTTTCCACCGATCTTTTTGGCGAGATAGCGGATCATCTTCAGTGCTGCAGATTCGGGAAATTCAAACCGTACATTGACACAATCGATTTTTCAGGGATACAGATGGAAAAAAGATATTTTAATGACGGGAAGGTATCCGACCACCATGCACTGATACCGACACTCAATGAGGAAATAAGCAGTGAATACAGCACCCTCACAGAAGACGAAAGAAATTGTTTTGACGAGGTTGTCGCCAGCCTGGTCGCGATTTTTTATCCGGACTATGAGTACGAGACCACAGAGATCCTGTCGCATGCCGGAGAAAGGATTTTTAAGACATCCGGGACAGTTGTAAAAGACGAGGGATATAAGCAGGTATACAGGCTGTTGAAGCCGGCAGACAGTACGGATAACGGAAAAGAAGCAGGAGACAGCCTGCCAGACATGTCCGAGGGAATGGGGCTGGACATAGAGACCGTCAGCCTGAAAGCGGACAGGACAAAGCCGCCGGCCCGGTATAATCCGGGAAACATCATAAAGCTTATGGAAAAATATAAGATCGGGACACCTGCAACTTCGGCGGGGATCATCCAGAACCTGGTCGGAAGGAAATTTGTAAAACTGGATAAAAACCAATACATCTCAACCGAACTGGGACGCAATCTCCTAAAATATATCCCCGCGGTGCTCAAATCACCAAACATGACCATCGAGTTCGAGGAAAAACTGCAGAAGGTAAATTCCGGGGAAATCAGCACGGAGCAGTTCATCCAGGAACTGCTGGACGGGATCGCCGGGAACAAAAAGTATTTCCTTGAACACCTGCCTGCCGAAAAGCTGGGACCGCAAAGATCCGTCGGGAAATGCCCGGCATGCGGCGGGAGCATGCGTGAAGGAAAAAAGAACTGGTACTGTGAAAACCATGAAAAGTGTGGGTTCAGGCTCTGGAAGGAGATCTCCGGAAAGAAGATCTCCGCGGACGATGCGGAAAAACTGCTAAAGGAAAGAAAGAGCGGCCTTATAAAGGGATTCAAGTCAAAAAACAAAGACAGAAGTTTTTCGGCGTACCTGGTGCTCGGGGCTGACAACCAGCTATCCTTTGAATTTAAAAAATAGGGGGGAAATATGGGAAGATATGAACATATTGCCAGATCGGATATTAACACGAAGGGGGATATGCAATGGGAGAGGACAGAAGGGAAAAAGCCAGGAACCTCCTGTTAACCGAAATCTTTGAGGCGGATTCGCAGATAATGAGATTACAGAGCCAGATAAGGGAATTGCTGCAGAAGGCGGTAGACCTGGATATACAGAGGCTCGGCTATGTGGAAAAGATCACGATGGACTGCATGGGGCTCTATCATTATGCCATAGACGCCAGGGACAAGGAACACAGGCTTTATCCCGAATCAATGTACAAGGAAGGCGAGGAGCTTTACCGCCCCCCATACATGGAGCAGGAACCGGGGCACCCCAGCAGGGAACAGGAAGCCGCCGCACCGGGGCAGGAGCCGGGCACCCCCGGCAGGGGACAGGAAGCCGCCGCACCGGACAGCCGGAAAGGGGCAAAACCACAGGAAAAAGCCGTGGAGGAAAAGAGGTATTATTCCTATATGTACAACGCGGACGGAGGAATAGAGCGTTTTGCAGGAAACAGCATGGGGGAAGTGGCAGGACACTGGCGTGGGAAGGCGTCAGGGGCGTCAGGACGCGGCAAAAACGACACGGCCGCATATTTTTATGTCAGGGAGAAAAACGCGGCCACAGGGCAGCTGGGAGAGGCATCAAGGTACGAGACGGCAACGGGAAGGGATACCACCCCGGTATACCTGAGCCTGCCGCATATGTCCAGGGAAAGCTTTGCAAAGACAACCCAGTACCTGAAAGAGAACGGGGCAAAATTCAACACTGCCAAAAAAATGTGGTACGTGACCAGGGACCAGGACATGGGCAGGTTTAAACAGTTCCTCCCGCCGCAGGCCAGGGAATCCACGGTCAGGAAACTGGCGGAGGGCAGGAAGGAGGCAGCCGCGCGGACGCAGGATCCTTCCGCCAGGGAGCGGAAACAAGAGGAGGCAGCCAGATAACAAGTGGCCGTTTTGCACGCGGACATACCGGAAAGGAAAAAGTGATGGAAAATGAAAAGAATGCAGTGCGTCTCAGGGACAGGGACATACATTTCATGGCGACACGGCAGGAGTACGAGCAGATGAAGAGGCAGATGGAGCTGGCAGGACACAAAACGCTGAGCAGCTACCTGATCGAGCTGGGAACCAGCGGGTTTGTATTGAACGTCGACTATTCGAGCCTCGACAACCTGTGTTACGAGATCCACAAGATCGGTGTGAACATCAACCAGATCGCCCACCATGTGAACGCGCGGGACCTCGCCGCGGAAACAGCGGTCCAGGAAGTGGGCATGATGATGGATACAGTCGTGGAGCTCGTAAAAAAGCAGTTCAATATCATTCCATGAGGAGGACGCGATGGCAGTTACCAAAATAAAAGCGATCAGGAGCACGCTCGACAAGGCGGTAAAATATATCTGCAATCCGGAAAAAACAAAGGGCATGCTCCTGGTAGATTCATTTGGATGCGTTCCCGAATTTGCCGCCCAGCAGATGGAAGCCACGGCAAGGAAGAACAAACGGGGCGGCTGCCGTAAAGCCTACCACCTGATGCAGTCGTTTGCCCCGGAAGACAACATCACCCCCGAGAAGGCACTGGAGATCGGCAGACAGTTCGCGGACGGCGTCACAAGGGGAAAGCACCAGTATGTCATAGCCGTACATACCGACCGTGACCATATCCACTGCCATATCATTTTTAATGCGGTCGATGCGGAAGAATACAAAAAATACCGTTACGCGGGGTACAGCGAGCGCGACCGGATCAGGGACATCAGCGACCAGCTCTGCAGGGACAACGGCCTGTCCGTACTGCCGCGATGGACGAAGGGAAAAGGGCACAAGCCGCAGTATAAGAAATCATGGTACCAGAAACTAGGCGAAGCCATAGACAGGACAGTCGCAACCTCCGGAACCTTTGAGGAGTTTGTCACCGCGATGGAAGTGGAGGAAGGCTATACCTTCAGGAATGGAAAGCGCATCGCGTTCATAACAGAGGGGCAGGAAAGATATACCAGGTGTGACCGGGTGGGGGACTACTACACGGAGGAGATGATCCGTGACAGGATCGCCAACAAGGAAAAATACAGGGATGTGGACCTCTCGCTCCGGACAAGGTATAAGAAAAAGAATATTCCGGAACCAGAAGGCGCAAAAGAGGCTGTACGGAAAGGATCAGGGACGGGGCGGGACAGTTCCGGATCCGGGCCGGCAGCAACGTCTTCCGGTGTGCAGAAAAAAACAGGCCCGGAAAAAGAAAAGCACCAGAAAGATTCCGATACCCGGAAAAAAACAGATCCGGATTTCGCCGGAGAGATCAGACGGATCGCGGACCTGTCCCAAAACGAAAAGGCACAGAGCTCACCGGGATACAGGCATGTCGCGGAAAAGAACAACCTGAACATGTTCGTAAAGACAATGAACTTCATGGAAAGGCACGATATCGAGACACCGGAAAAATTCCGTGCATTCTACGAAACCCGCTATGAGGAAGTGACCAGGCTGAACCGGGAGATCCACCAGACCGACCTGCAGATGTCAGGGCTCAGTGAAAGGAGACACCACATCAGGACATATTTCAAACACCTGAAATGTTACAATACATTTGTGAAGTACAGGAACATGAACTATTACCATGATCACCAGAAAGAGATCAGGGACTTTGAACTGTCAAGAAAATGGCTGGAGGACAGCGGGATCGACCCGCGGAAATACAAGGCACAGGAATACCAGGACGAGTACACCAGGCTCAGAAATAAGAAGGACGCACTGAAAGAAAAGCTGCAGCCTGCAAAGGAACAGCTGTATACGGCCAGGAACGTGATGCAGAACATCGAGTCCGTACTGGGGATAAAGTTTTATGAAGACGATGAAAAAGAAACGGTGCCGGAAGGGAGAGCCCCGGATAATACCCGCCAGCAGGAAGACAGGGAGCAGCAGAAGAAGGCGGCAGAAATCAGTATATGATAAAGGAGAAACATCAGTATGATACATGAAGCAAAAAAGACAGTTGTCACCCTTACAGTGGCAGAATGCGGGGAGTTCCACGATCTTGGGGAATACCATGAGGGTATCACGGGTGCCGGGGAGGCAGTCACTATTTTTAACCGGATACCGCCGGAGAGGATGAACGGCATCCCGAGTATCGGCATCAATATCCATACGGAAGGAACCGAACGCTATGAGGACACGCAGATGGATATCATATCCGGCAGGACCGCGGATCTGGAAGTCCTGGACTATGTGCCGGATATCACGGATAACCCGGAGGCGCTGGAGGTCATTGCGGAACTGATCGGCAGGTTCCCTGGCATAGAAGTAAGGGGATCCCTGGAGAAGTGGCAGAAGCCGGAAGGGGAAAAAGAGAAACAGACTGGCAGACCCTCCATAAGGGAAAAACTGGAAGGGAAAAAGGCAGTCAT
>ERZ808051.1230-NODE-1230-length-18324-cov-5.682907_pt1 | contig 18324 bp, 14 predicted proteins | sample MGYA00380199_ERZ808051 | MGnify/ENA primary metagenome ERZ808051 (study PRJEB31490, sample SAMN06133391) | mouse gut metagenome | isolation source: J11 | host: mice | place: China: Chengdu | collected 2015-05 ...
GAAGTAGGGGACATTATGCAGTACATTAAAGATGATGAAAATTGACCTTTGGGCGGGGAAACCCGCCCTTTTTCTTTACCTTTCTGCATAAGTGTGTAACCTCCGCCGCGTCCGCCGTTTTCGGTCGTTTCCGCCGTGATCTTGTGTCGGGAGGGAAATCCGCCGAGAAAACCAGCATTGAAAAATCAAAATGAGATTTTCCCAAAACCATCCCCCCGGTGGGCTGCCGGCTGTTGCCCCGTTGCGGTATGGGGTAGTCCCGCTCCCGCTCGAAATTGAAAGTGTAGATACAATTTTGCCAGCCGCCGAGCCAGGGAAAGAAACAAGGCGTGAAAGCAACATCTTCCAAGACACTGCAACATCTTTGAACGTGGGGGCAACGTGTTTTTACATGAAAGCTGCAAGAATGTTTTAGAATATGGGAGAAATGAGTGTTATTCGCGTTTCTTGCCTTAAAAAAATTTTTATGCTATAATAAAATTACAAAATAAGGAAACACAATTACTGAAATATTCTTATAGGTTTTGACAAGTCGCAGATTGAACAGCGGGTCCGTTTTCCATGATGGAGCCGTGCCGCTCTGTTCCTCCACGGTTTCGCTTAGTGCCAGTAACACGTTATCTGTGGCTTGTCAAAATCTATAAGGAGGAATGTTATCATGGAAACATCAGCGGTTCCGTTACTGGCGGAAAAGCAGCAAGGTTATAACGATTGTTTTTGCCTTGCACAGCAAGATAAAAAGGTCTACTATGTGGACGGTTGGGATAACTTAGTACCAGCAAACAAAAAAGGCGACGAAAAAGACTATTATTTGCACTATCATCAACCATTTGAAATTGTGGCAGATATGGCAGCATGTTATAAACACGCACATGGAGATTGTCCAACATTAAGTCCCAGTTTTTACTTAGAGAACGCAAAGTACAATGATTTATTTGTATTTGTAATAGACTTTGACAAAATAGAGGACGAAAACGGCAAGAAACAGCCAATAGACACAGAAGCACCGTTTTTCATAAAAACCAAAAAAATCGCAGACCACACAAAGAGGTCAACAAGCGGCGGTAATCACATGTACTTTGCGATAAATAAGGAGAAAGCAACACCGCTATTTGACAGCATTAACTTATTGGCAAGTAGCGGCACGCAAAGTTACATTTGTAAGACGGGCGCAATCACAAAAGACGGAAGAATTAAAGTCGATTTCTTTTGCGATACTCCGCGCCTTATTTATGAACGGCAAGAATGGGAGATTACCAAAGGCTTAACTGATAAAACACAAGAACTTTATGAACTGATACGGGATAATTTTGACTTTTGCCATTTTGAAAAAAGAGAAGCAAAAGTCAAGCGCACCAAAAAGGCCAACAAAACACCCAAAGCACCACGAGCATCGCGTAAACATGTAGAAATTGCTGAATTAGAAGAATCTGAACTTTTTGCAAAGATGGATGAAAAGCAAAAAGAGATTTTTGCAGACCTTAAAACTATTTCGACAGACTGCACCTATTCACAATGGTATTATACAGGGATAGACATTTACTGTGTCTTTGGTGCCGATCTGGGCGGCGAAGTATTTTTCTGGTGGAGTAAGCCATATACAAAGCAAAAATTTAGCAAACAGCAATGTTTTAGTAAATGGGAAAGCGTGTGCAACAAAGAAGACCCCGAATTGCGTAATAATCGCTGGCGGGCCATTATGGGCCTTGACAGAATTGTTAGTGAAGAAGTAGCACAGCGGCAAGTGGAAATTCAGCAGCAGCTAAAGGAATTAGGCGAAAGAATACGGACGGAGCAGCAATCGAAAATGCCAGCCGATAATCCGACACTCCCGCTCGTTGATCTTGATGCTACCGCCGCCGCCGAGCCTCTAACGTTCCGGGGCTTGCCTATTCAGTGGGAACATGAAAATGTAAGTGCTGACAACGCTTTAGACGAAGAAGAACAAAGCGGTAATGCACACCACAGAATTTTATGGGGTGCTGGCAAGTACAAACGAGACGATTTTTTTAGGGCTATATGGGGCGCGGATTATAAGAAAGTCAGGGAAAAAGCGATATTCAAGGGCGCAGCGGCGGACAATATTTTAAGGTTGACAACGGGGCAGCGTACAGCTCTTGAATATGACGCACTCTATCACAGGCACATTGACGATTTGGTTCTTGTCGGTGAACAGGACGAAAAAGAATTGTTTGCGTTCTTTGCATCGGATGATTGCTCAACAGCAAAGGAAACACTACGCCGCTTAAATTTTGTGGATGGTGCAAAAAAGATTGCTACCTTTGGCGCGGGCAGACAGCAGCCCGGAGCCGCAGAATTTACATGGTGCTACACAAAAGAGGCCGTAAAGGGCGGTAACAGGTACAGCGGCGTTGGCCTGGATTGGAGCCTATGGGCCAGAGGGATAGAACAGGCATACAATGATTATTTGAGTGACAAGGACGCAAAATTATGGGACAAGGTTCGCCCCGCTATGTACTGTCAATATCAGCGCGGCGAAGTGTGCCGCATGACGTATGCCGCCGAGGATTATCAATAGGTTCAGTCCTGGGTGCTGGGCGGTTGCCGTGGAGACTTCCCGCTCCAGGGGGTAACTCCTGATGGCGATTATGAATTTACGGTAATGTTCGACAGTGAAGATGTGGAATACATCGACAGCGGCAAGGCCCTGGGGGAGCGGAACAGAGAACAGAAAACCGAATTAGCACAGGCCAGAAAGACAGCAAAAGCAAATAAGGATTGGGCTGCTATCCGTTCGCATTTGCAGGATGATAGACAGGAGTTTACAACAGCGGATTTGACCGGCTGGGGCTACTCCAAGAACGTGATAACACGGCTTAGAAAAGGTGTGATAAAAGAGATAGGCGTAAAGCGGTATGTGCTGGAAAATATTTGATTGAACGTATCACCTTTGAAAAATACACATCAAAAATTCTTGTCCTTAATTACCATTTTATGATATTTAGATAATTTTCGTCATAAAGCGGTAATTAAGGACAAGAATTTTCACCCTGTAATTTCCCACAACCGCCGCCGAGGTATTGAAACCTAAAAAGGCATATTAGGCAAGCCGCGCCGGGAAAGAACGGCGCAGAGCTGCCGCCTGTTTACATAGATAACACCCCCATGTGGAGAAAGGAGGCGTAGCCGTGCTAAATGATATTTCTCCTATTCTTGCTTTTATGGCAGGAAACAAAGAAAATAAGGAGCAAAACAACGCCATTTTTCATTATCTATATAGATTGCAACGGGGACAGGCACCGGGTATTGAGGTTAAGCGGTACGGATAGGAAATAGCCGAACAATTAGGAAAGTCAATACAGAGCACATTAAAGAAGATTGACATAACAATAAAGTGAGCTGGTCTTTTTGATCTACACTAATTAAAAGTCGGTGGAAGATGTAACAACCTTCCGCCGACTTCTTATTTCTTGTAGAAAGATGTTGCTAACTTGTAGCATCTTCCTTTTCCGTGTCGCTATCTTCTTTTTTCTCCCATCCGAGAATTTCCTCCATGATGAGGGCAAGGGGCAAGTCTGTATCTGGAAACATGGGGCAATCCTCCATTCTGACAGGCCGCGCAACGGCGCGGAGCCTGTTCAATAAAACAGATGGTTTTGTGAACACTTGCACAGCGGCGGAAATAGGGCAAATATCCCCGGTATTAGTGCTGATTTTGTCCAGGAAAATAAAGCAGCCTTTTCGTGGACACTACCCCTCTTTGACGTATTCCAGCAAGTCCCCCGGCTGACAGTCCAGCAGTTCGCAGATTTTGGAAACATTCTGCAAAGAAATATACTTGCTTTCTCTAAGGGCCTGTATCACGCCCTCCGACAGCAATTTATCTTTTCGCAAAGTGCTGGTATTGTACCCCGCTTCTTTCAGAGCGGCGATAATGTCAATCTTGTATTTGATACCCATTGCATTTCCTCCCATCCGGGGGCCGCTGAAAAATTGCGGCCCTTTTCCATTGTCCTTATTTTAGCACAGATTTACACAGAAATCAATGTAAAACATCAACAAATATTTACACGGAATTTTGTGTAAATTGCGAATTGCATTTACACAGAAAACGATGTAAAATAATAATCAGTTAAGGGGAACACCCCAAATAAAACAAAAGGAGATTTGAACATGAGCAGAAACGAATTGGTAGCCAAGATCGAAGCCCTCAACGAATGGGAGGCCGTTATTGAAGAAGCTAAGGCCGAGGCCGAAGCCATCCGGGACAGTATCAAGGCCGAAATGATGGAGCAGGACACCGAAGAACTGACCGCTGGACAGTATATCGTGCGCTGGACTTCCGTTATCTCTAATCGGTTCGATACCACGGCTTTCAAAAAGGTCATGCCTGACGTTTACAAAGCCTATACCAAGGCCGTTTCCAGCCGCCGCTTCTCCATCAGCGCATGAGAAAAGGCCCTTGCCTGACAGCCGACCAAAGCAACAGGCAAGAGGCCCCACCCGTACCAGCAAAGGAGCGGGCAAGAACATTATAGCTTGCCCGCTCCACAAAATCAAGATAAAAAGGAGATTTTCAGAAATGAAACAGTTGACAAGCTATAATCGGGTAGCCGGGTATCTCAATAAAATGTTCGATATGCTGAACGCCGAATTTTTTGAAGGTGCGCTTTCAAGGCCCACCATCACGATACAATCCACGCCCCGCGCATACGGTCACTTCTCTTTGCGGGATAACACATGGGTTTCCGCCGTTGGCGATACGCACGAAATCAACATAGGCGCGGGGACGCTGGCGCGGCCTATCGAGGAAGTAGCCGCCACCCTGTTACATGAAATGGTACACTATTTCAATTATGAAAATGGGGTACAGGATTGCAGCCGGGGGAACACATACCACAACAAAAAGTTTAAGGCCGCAGCCGAAGCCCACGGCCTGACCGTCACCCACAGCGACAAATACGGTTGGTCACATACCGCCCCCGGCGATGCCCTGTTAGACTTCATCCTTGAAAACGGCTTGACCGACATTCTGATAAATCGGAACGAGTACGGCGGTTTTCAAGTCACCGGGACGGGGACGCACAGCGGCACAGGAATGACCGGGCTGCGCCGACCGTCCAGCACGAGAAAGTATATTTGCCCCTGTTGTGGAAATTCTGTCCGGGCCACAAAATCGGTGAATATCGCTTGTTTAGATTGCAACGTGCAAATGGTAGTTGCCGAGTAACATACACAGGGCGGGGAGCAATCCCCGCCCCTGCAAAGGGGGATATATCAAAATGACGATTTTAGAAAATTTGTGGTTCGGGAACATTGCCCCAGTTGATAGGAAACTGACACGCGGGAGCGAAGTCAAAAAGATATTGGAGGCCGTGACAGCCAATGAGGACATATTTACCGCCGAATTGTCTACCGAGGGCCAACGCGCTTATACCGAGTATGGCAAGTTGATGGGAAGCATTTCGTCAATATCCGAATGTGACGCTTTTTGTAAAGGGTTTCGTCTAGGGGCGCGGATAATTCTGGAAATATTGTCAGAGGAAAAGACGCAGATGCCAACCATCATTGATGGTATGAAATAAGTACATGGGCGGGGGACAATCCCCCGCCCCCGTAAAGGGGGATATAACATGATATACGGATATGCGCGTTGCTCCACCAATGAGAGCAAACAGGACATAAACAGGCAAGTCCGCGAATTGAAAGCAGCGGGAGCGGAACAGATATTTTTGGAGTACGAACACGGGGACAGCAAAATCAAAAGCCAACAGCGGGCCATGCTGGAACAGGCCCAGGCCGGGGACAGTATTATCACGCTGGAAGTCCCCCGCCTTGCCAGGAGTACGCAGCAGCTATGTGAGATTATCGACACGGTGAGCGCGAAACACCTGCGATTGCAGATTATAGGCAGTATCACCCTTGACTGCCGCAACGGACAGGCCGACCCCATGAGCGAGGCATTTTTGCAAATGGCTGGGGTATTCAGTCAGTTAGAGCTTTCCATGATACGCGCCCGTGTCCGTTCTGGAATGGCAAACGCGAAAGCCAAGGGGAAACAGATCGGGAGGCCACAGACCACCGCCGAGGATATACCGCCCATCTTCTTCCGCCATTATCCCGCCTTTGCCGCTGGAAGTCTGAACGTCAGCGAGTTAGCGCGGCTATGCAATTTGAGCCGCACAACGGTTTACAAGTATATCGGTATGATGAACGGGGGCCGCTCTGCATGAGCGGCCCCGTTCATTGACATATTGGTGTTTTCACGGTATGATATGCCATATAAAGCACAGGGAGGGGAGGCCCCCGGAATGGCAAAATCAGAAAATCAAAAAATGAAAACGCTTTTTGTTGCAAAATACCTTCTGGAAAATTCAGACGAAAATCACCCCGTCACAGCCAAGGACATTACCGACTACCTCAAAAACGAATGCGGTATTGAGGCGGAACGCCGCGCCATTTACCGCGATATTGCCGCCCTCCGTGATGTGTTCGGCATGGACATAGATGGGGGCCAGGGCGGGAAATACCGCTTGCTATCCCGGCAGTTTGAATTTGACGATTTACGGCTACTGGCGGAATGTGTTCATGCAGCAAAGTTTATTTCCGCGCCCAAGGCGAAAGAGCTTGTTTCCACGATAGCCGAATTTTGCAGTAGCTACCAGGCCGAGGAATTACAAAGGGAAGTTTTTCTATGCGACAGGGTAAAGACCACTCGCAAGGATATTCTGTTGATTATCGGCATTATCCAAGCTGCCATGTCTACCAAGGAAAACGGCAAACCCAAGCCCCCGCAGAAAATCAGTTTCAAATATTTGAAGTACACAATTCAAGATAAAAATACCCAGGTAGAACGCCGCAAGGGAGCCACCTACAAAGTCAGCCCCTACAAGCTGCTGATAAACGAGGGCAATTACTATCTGCTGGCCTATGACGATAAAGCCCAGGATATGCGGACGTATCGTGTTGACCGCATGAAAGAAGTAAAGGCCTTGGATGAGCCGCGAGAGGGCGCAGAAGCCTTTGCAGCTATCGACATGGAAACATACACCCGCCGCACGTTCTTTATGTTTGGAGGCCCGCAGAAGCGCGTCAGCGTCCGCTTTATCAATCCTCTGTTGGACACGGCAATAGAACGGTTTGGAACGGCCCCCGATGTATTTTACAGGCCAGACGGGGAGCGGCATTTTGTAGTGACCGCCGATGTGGAGATAAGCAATCAGTTTTTCGCGTGGGTGTGTGGTTTTGGAAAGAGAGCGAAAATAATATGGCCCTCCGATGTGGCGGAGGATATGAAAGAGTTCTTATCAGGTATCAGCAGCATGTATGAAACTTGATAAAAGATACTGAAAGCAGATAGAAACTTGCCGTTTCTATCTGCTTTCTTGTAGGGAAGTTCTTAGAGCATGTTCAAATTGCCTTGCAGGATATTGACCCCCGACTTTGAAACGGCGATATAATACCGCTGTGTCACCTGAATATTTCCATGCCCCATCTGATTGCACAGCAAATGCGTGGGGGTATTCATTTCCGCCATGAGCGTGCCATAGGTGTGCCGCAGGTGGTGATATTTGAAGTCAATATGAAACCGGGCCTTGATTTCCCGCGTGGGGTATTTCATGGAGTTCACCGTCTGGATTTTCCCGTTAGGCAGGCAGTTGACAAGTTCCGTGGAAAAAATCTGCTTGCCGCCCAAGTCCTCAATCTGCCGCCGATTTTGTTCCCGCAGCGCGGCAAATTGAATTTCATCCTCTGATCGCCGCCGCGCCAATTCTTTGAAATACACTTTCAATTTGTCGCACATGTAAATCGTCCGTCTGGCGTTGTGGGTTTTCAGCGGCACCAGCTTGATAAGCCCATCCTGGTATTGCATTTGACGGTCAATCAAGATCGTGCCGCCCTCCACGTCCACATTCTCCCATTTCAGTCCGAAACATTCATTGATACGCAGCCCGCAGAACCGCCCCAGCATGTACGCCGTTTCCGCGTTTGTCCCCCGGAAATAATCATCCAAAATCACAAGTTCTTCCCGGCTGAACGCCACAATGTCAATATCATCATCCGTTTTCAGCTTTGGCATGTGGATTCGCGTGTCCTTGTTGGTACACAGCTTATTGTAATTGTCCACGGCCAGATAATTCCGGGAATACGCCTGACCGAAAATCAGGTAGAACATTTTCAAGAAACTTTCTACATAGCGATAGGACAGCCCCCGGTTATAGTACAGTTCGGTCAAGTAGTCTACAACCTCCGCCGCGCTGATTTCATCAATGTACCGTTTCCCAAAAGCGGCGCACAAGTGATTGACCCACAGGCTTTCTTGTTTGCGAATGGTATTGTAGGCTTTGCCGCTCCGCCCCTTTTCGCAATACTCTTGATAGACCTCCGCCACCGTCTTTCTGACCGTGGGCTTTGGCCTCCGGGAATTTTGTTCCGCCTCAATAGCAGCTTGCCGCGCCTTGATTGCCTCCCGTTTTGTTTTGAAAGGCGCGCCAAATTCATCCTTTGTCTTTCGCGCCTCTTTCCGTTCGCCGTTCACCATCAATACATAGCGATAGCCCCAACACTTGTTAGGCAGTTGGTAAACGCCCGTGTCGTTCTTTGCCACTGTAACCCCTCCATTGTGGATTTTTTGTGGCAAAAAGCCAAATATCCACAATGCGAAAATTACCAGTTGTGGCAAAAGAAAATGCGGTTTACTTGCATTTTCGCTACCACCAGCCCCCACTACGCCGCCGTGAAACTGCTTTGAAAAGTGTTGACTTTTTCAAAACATCGTGTTAAAATAGCGTAGCAACAGCAAGCCGAGAACGGCGCTACCGCCGGCAAGTTCGAGCTGGCCAAGATGGCTAAGGAGCAGGGTCTGGACGCTATCCACGACACCGTCCATGAAATGGCTCGCGACGAGGCCCGCCACGGCAAGGCGCTGAAGGGCCTGCTGGAAAGATATTTCAAGTAAGCTGCCCAAATCAAAGCCGAGGAACACATCATGGATCAATACGTCTGCCCCTGCGGCTATGTCTATGACCCCGCCGCAGGCGACCCCGACAACGGCGTCGCCCCCGGCACCCCCTGGGAAGAAGTCCCCGAGAGCTGGGAGTGCCCCATCTGCGGCATGGGTAAGGACGTTTTTGAGAAGGAATAAGCCGCAAACAATCGAGTCATTTTTGAGGGAAACGGGGAAACTCGTTTCCCTCAGCTTTTGTCCGGCAGTCCTCCCAAATCCGGCTCGCCCCCCTCCCGCTTGTTGTCCCTCAGCCTCCGCATGTGGCGCTCCCGGAGCAAAAAAGCGGACGCCGCATGACGCGGCGTCCGCTTCTGTGCAGTGAGTGTCCGCCAAACTCCGGCAGAGCTTACACCGCTTTGACTTTCTTCATATACAGGGAAACCTCGGACACGACGAAGCTCAGCACAATCAGCACCGCGCAGAGCGTGAGCTCGGTCATGTGGGTAAAGGGCTCAATGCCGTAGATGGTGTCGGACACCGGCCAAATGATGGCGTGAATATACATCATCAGAGCAATTCCGCTCCCCGCGCACAGGAACACGGGGGCAAAGGGCGCCAGCTTGTCGATCATCAGCATTACGGCGGCGATCACGGCCGCAGCTGCCAGCAGGACGCATACGGCCACATCGAAAATCGGTTCCTTGTACTGAATGCCGCTGAACGTAATGCCGTACGCGGCTGCAGAGGCAATGCACAGCACGACCGCCACCAGTCCGGCATAAAATCCGGCGGCCTTGTTTTGCAGGGTATTCTGTTTCATGAATCACGAACTCCTTCCATTAAAAAAGAAAAAATTCATTTTGAACATGGCAGGAATTTGAGGTGGCTGGGCCAAGCGGCGTCCCGATTCTGAAACCGCATTTTCAGGGGACGGCGCCGCAGCTGAAAAGACGATCATATTATGGCATGAAATTGCCGGTTCGTCAATTGACCATCCGGTCACAAAAACTCCGCGGGCCCATATTCACGTCTAAATATAGATGATTTACGTCATTCCTTTCTTGTATTATTTATTATATTCCGTTAACAGTCAAAATATTCTTCCACGGCAAACGTAAAACCTTATACGACAGGCGGTATGTTTTCGTAAACTTTCATAAAAGATGAAAATAGTGTATCATATTTTTAGTCAACTGCCCAGCGGCGGCATTCCGCCGGGGCTCCCAGGCACCGTGTGAGAAGCGGCAGGAAGAGAGGGCACGGCAGCAAGGCGAGCGGACCCAGCCGTCACCGCATGGACGGCCGGGCGGTTGCCAGATTTGGATTGAGGAAAGGATGCTGATAGTTCATGAGAACTCCCAAGCTTTGGAAGAAGATCTTTACCAATATCATGGCGGTATTGCTGGTTGTTTCCTTCTTTGCCGGCACCATTGCCAATGAATTTGCCGGGCAGATCAACTCCTTCCTGGGCATCTCCACCACCCGGACGGAGCACACCGGAGAGGGCGACGGCCAGTACGCCCGGTATTTTGAGAGCGCGTTCCAGTCCGTTGCGGATCTGAAGGCGGCCGGTCTGGCCAAGGTCCGCGAGGTGGAGAACGAGGGCGCCGTGCTGCTGAAGAACGACAACGGCGCGCTTCCCCTGTCCGGCAAGGACATCTCCCTGTTCGGCGCCACCGCCGTCTCCCCGGTGTTCGGCGGCACCGGCTCCGGCGCCGTCTCCTCTGAAAACGCCCCCACCTATCAGCAGGTGTTCACCGAGGCCGGCTTCAACGTGGTGAACAAGGACCTGCTGGACTGGTATGTGGCGGAGGAGTATGGCCGCGACTTTGACCCGGGCAACATTAACGAGGCCTCCTGGAAGCAGATTCAGAAGTCCGACGCGGTGGACAGCTTCGGCAAGGGAGAGACGGCCATCTTTGTCATCGGCCGCGTGGGCGGCGAGGCCAACGACCTGAAGAGCGTCAACCACGACGACGGCGCCAACGGCGACTACCTCCGCCCCAACAAGAACGAGCTGGCCATCCTGGAGGGCCTGAAGGAGATGAAGGACGCGGGGCAGATCTCCCACATCGTGCTGCTGCTCAACAGCGCCAACCCCATTTCCGCGGAGTTCATCAACGACGACGCCTATGGCATCGACGCCGCCCTGTGGATCGGCTCCGTGGGCCAGACCGGCCTGTACGCCGTGGCCGATATCCTGTCCGGCGCGGTGAACCCCTCCGGCTCCCTGCCCGACACCTGGTGGCAGGACAACCTGCTGGACCCCGCCATGGCCAACTTCGGCAGCTACACCTACCAGGGCGCGGACCAGTATTCCTTCGGCTCCACCGGCCGCGTGTTCAATATGTATGTGGTGTATCAGGAAGGCATCTATGTGGGCTACCGCTACACCGAAACCCGCTACGAGGACAAGGTGCTGGGCACCGCCAAGACCGGCAGCTTCGACTATGACAGCGTGGTGGCCTACCCCTTCGGCTACGGCCTGAGCTACTCCACCTTTGAGATGTCCAACATGAAGGTGGAAAAGACCGGCAGCGGCATGGAGACTTCCTACACCGTCACGGTGGACGTGAAGAACACCGGCAGCGTGGAAGGCAAAAAAACCGTCCAGATTTACGCGCAGAAGCCCTACACCGACTACGACAAGTCCAATCAGATTGAAAAGGCCGCCGTGGAGCTGGTGGGCTACGGCAAGACCCAGCTTCTGGCTCCGGGCGCCAGCGAGACGGTGACGGTGGAAGTGCCGGAGTATTTCCTCACCTCCTATGACGCCCTGGGCACCGGCGTGTTCATCCTGGACGCTGGCACCCACTATCTGACCGCCGCCGACAACGCCCACGCCGCCGTCAACAACATCCTGGCCGCCAAGGGCAAGACCACCTCCAACGGCATGACCGCCGACGGCGACAAGGACCTGACCTACAGCGTGGACTACAGCTTTGACAGCGAGACCTACGCCAAGGCCTACGGCACCGGCGCGGATGTGACCAGCCTGTTTGCTGCGGCGGACATCAACCGCTACGAGGGCGCGGGCGACAACCATGTGGACTATATCTCCCGGAGCGACTGGGAGGGCACCACCACCCTTTGGGCGGCCGGCAGCGACGACAAGAACGACAGCTACGTGCGCCTGAGCATGACCGATCAGATCGCCGCCGACGTGGTGCTGGACGACGCCGACCTCCCGGAGAATGACGGCGACTGGCCTACCATGGGCTCTACCGACACCTCCTACCAGCTGGTCAACCTGATGCGGGACAGCGAGGACAATCCCATCCCCTACGACGACCCCATTTGGGACGACCTTCTGGATCAGCTCACCTACGGCCAGCTCAGCGAGCTGTGCGCCGTGGGCCTGCGTATGACCGTGGCCGTGTCCGCCATCGGCAAGCCTGAGACGCTGGACCACAACGGCCCCAGCGGCGTGACGCAGAAGTACAGCCTGGGCCCCAACGGCTACGCCACCCAGACCAACGACCCCGACAAGGACCAGACCGGCACCTGCTACCCCTGCAACGGCATCATTGCCGCCACCTTTAACGACCAGCTGGTCCGCGAGGTGGGCGAGCTCATCGGTGAGGACGCCATGTGGGCGGGCTACGCCGGCTTCTACGGCACGGGCCTGAACATCCACCGCACGCCCTACTCCGGCCGCGTCTTTGAGTACTACTCCGAGGACGGCATTCTCACCGGCCTGATCGCCGCCGCCGAGTCCGAGGCCATTCAGTCCAAGGGCGTCTATGTCTACAACAAGCACTTCGTCCTCAACGACCAGGAGGAGCAGCGGCAGGGCATCGGCACCTGGTGCAACGAGCAGGCCCTGCGGGAAATCTACCTGCGCGCCTTTGAGCTCCCCATCGTCCGGGCCGACGCCAAGTGCGTGATGACCGCCTTCAACCGTCTGGGCGCGTTCTGGTCCGGCTCCATGCCCGAGCTGATGACCGATTGGCTCCGCGGCGAGGCCGGCATGAGCGGCTTTGCCGTGACGGATATGTACGACGGCAGCTATATGTCCAAGCCCCACGAGGTCCTGGCGGGCAACGATATCCCCGACAACTACCCCGGCGTGACCGGCACCGCGGTGGGCAGCGGCACCAGCGACCTGGGCTATGAGTTCGCCGATTACGGCCCCGGCGCCGCCAAGGAGAACGCCCCCATCGCCCGCGCCATGCGCGAGTCCGCCCACCGCATCCTGTACACCGTGGTCCACTCCCGCGGCATGGACGGCATCAGCTCGGATACCGTCATCGTCCAGGTCACTCCCTGGTGGTCCACCGCCATTACTGCGGTCCAGATCGTCACAGGTATCCTGACCCTGGCGGGCGCCGCCCTCATGATTATGGATATGGCCGGAGTCAGCGGGAAGAAAAAGAAATAAGCGCAAACCCAACCTGGCATAAAATAAGCACCCGCTCACTGGTTGAGCGGGTGCTTATTGTTCTCAGGGAGGGCTCGGATGCAGCAGCTATTCCAGGCGTCAGCTCCTCATCCCGGGGCATCAGACCCCTCGCAGCGCGAAGCCTAATCCCAAGCGCGGAACCCTGACCTAGAGCGCGTCCCCGCCGAGGCCCTGACCCCAACGCATCGGCCCCCGCAGGTGAGCTTATACCCTCCCGTGTGGAAAAAGGCAGGGCACAGCCTCCCGCACCTTACCGCCGGAGGCAGTTCCCTGAGGCGCACGCAGAACGGCGGCCCGGGTTTACCCGGGCCGCCGCCTTGCTTGGATCAACGGTCGGAACGCTTACTTGGAGAAGATGTAGACATACTCCCAGGAAACGCTCGGATCGTTCTCGATGTGGCCGTCGGCGTAGCCAACCAGCAGCTGGCCATCCTTGTTCACGGCGATCACGTCCAGCAGCTCCTCAGCGGCCACCCCGGTGATCTCCTCAAAGAACACGCCCTCATCGTCGTCACGGATCTTGAACTGGTTGGCGCCAAAGAAGTCGCAGTCGCCCTCGCCCTTGACATCAACGGTGGTCCACTTCTCCCAGTTGGAGGAGCACTTGTACTCGTTGCCGCTGATGCTGGAGTCGAAGCTCATGGTGGCGGACAGGTTCACCGCGTCGGCGTGGATGTATCTGGGCTCATCCACCAGCTTGTTGTTGTCGATGCTCTTCTCCACCTCGAGGAAGCAGGCGTTCTCCTTGACGCTGAGCATCTCGCCATTGGCGTAGGCGCCGGTCAGGGTCCACTTGCCCACGAAGGCGTCGGGAGTGGCGTCGTAGTCAATGACCACGGCGTCGGCGGTGGCGGCGGGAGTGGTATTGCCGCCCTCGGGCTTCTCGGAGGGCTTCTCATCGTTGCCGCCGGCAGGCTTGCTGTTGCTGGGAGCGACAGCCTCAAAGGTCAGGCCGAAGCCGGAAATGTACATATTGCCGTCGGCGTCCTTGTAGGCGTAGGAGCCGGAGGGAGAGGCGTCCAGAACGGCCTTGTCCATGTGCTGATCCTTGGCATAGCCGGGCACGTCGTTGGGGGAGACGCACACGTCCCAGATCTCGCCGTCCAGGTCGGTCTCCACCAGGGCGATGACGGAGGCGTCGGCCACCATGGTGATGGGCAGCTTGCCGGTGGGGGCGTGGGTGCCCGCCACGACCTGGGCGATGGCGTCGTCAGAGGTATCGAAGGTGCCCAGCAGAACGTCGCAGTAGGGCTCCATGTTGGTCAGAATCCAGGCGTTGGAAGCGGCGATCTCGCCGATGACCTTGCCGCCGTTGGCGTGGACCGCGTCGGCCACCTTCTGGAACTGCTTCATATCCTGCACGGTGGTGACGCTCTCAGTCTCATCGGTGCGCTTGGCGTTGTTGTCGTAGATCGGGCTCTCCACATCCTCAACCAGGTCCAGAATGGCCAGGGTGCTCTTGCCGGTGCCCACGATGGTGGGAGTCACCCGCAGATAGGCGATGTCGGCGCCGGCGTAGTCGTCCACCACGGTGAAGCCCTGAGCCTCCAGGGCGGCGGTGATGCCGTCGATGTTGGCGTCGCTCTTCTGGTTGAAGCCCTGAATGTAAACCTTCTTGTTGGTGTCGGCCATGGGCAGGGTGCTGCCGCTGTTCTTCATCAGAACCACGGACTTCAGGTGAGTCTCCTCAGCCAGAGCCTGGACCTTGGGAGTAACATCGTTGACAGCCTTCACGCTCTCGTCCAGGTTGCGGTAGGGGTTATCCAGGTTGCCGCTCTGGGCCTGGGGCTTCAGGCGGTTGGTGGCGGCCCGCTCCAGGTCGGCGCGGGTGATGTCGCCAGCGGCCAGAGCCTGATCCAGCAGGTCGGAGGGAATGGGGGCGTCCTCGCTCGCACCCGTATCGCCGGTGGCATTCATGTTCTGCACGTTGAAGCCGTCAAATCCGATCACGCCGCAGTCACAGCCGGACTTGATAAACAGGACCATGCGCTCATACGGAGTCAGGTCTTCCACACCCTGCTGAGCGGCCATCTGGAGGGAGTCGGAGTTGATGAGGCCGTCGAAGCCCAGCACCTCGCGGAGCAGGCCCAGGAGGATGTCCTCGTTAAAGGCGTTGCCGCGGCCCTCGTAACGGATGTCATAGGTCTTGCCGTTGTAGGTGATGGACTGGGGGGCGATGCGGGCGTCAACGATGGGCTGGGAATAGCCGGGCATGACGCCGGCGGCGCCGGCCTCAAAGGCGGCGATGAAGGGCTTCAGCTGGTAGTCGGCCAGGGAGTTCTCAACGGTGTAGACGCGGTAGCGGCCGGTCTGGCCGTGGCTCTCGAAGCCGTTGAAGGCCGCGCCGTCGCCGGGGAAGTGCTTGATGGTCAGCAGCACGCTGCCGGGCACCATGCCCTGGTCGCCGTTCTGGTAGCCGATGGTCAGGTTCTTGGCGATCTCGGAGGCCATGTCCTCACGCTCGCCGTAGGTGCCGCTGTTGCGGCTCCAGCGGGGGTCGGTCACCAGGTCCACCTGGGGGCCGTACAGGCCGTCGATGCCCTTGGCCCACATGACCTCGCGGTCATACTGGGCGTCGGTCAGCACCAGGTCGGCGTTGCCGTCGCCCAGAGCGGCGGCGGTGACGCCCTCCGTGCCGGGCATGCCGTGCTTGATGGGGTTGGTGAAGGTGAAGAAGGGCACCACTACCTCGTTGTTCTGGATCGCGTCATACTCGCTGTACTGCTCCAGGCCGTTGTTGAACCACACGGCCACCTCAGTCTCGGGGTTGTTGCGCAGTACGTAAGTACGGATCTTGGAGGTATTCAGCCACTCAATGTTGGTGGAGCCGTCATCGGCAGCGCCGAAGCCGCCGGTGGGGGCATAAATCTTGGTCCAGACAGGGTTGCCGCCGTCCGTCACATCGGCGGTCTTGGTGCTCTTGGGGCTGTAGGCCATGACGTTCACGACCTGATGGGTCAGCTGGGTGTCGGTGAGGGCCTTGGCCATAGCCTCGGCGCGGGTCTGGGCGTCCAGCCGCCAGTCCTCAAAGTCGTCCAGCTTCTGGTTGTTGTTCAGGTCGCGGAAATACTTCCCGTCCTCGTGGATCACGCCCAGCAGAGTCACACCGATGGTGGGGCCGCCCTCGTTCTCATAGAACACGGGCTCAAGGAACTTGGACGTCAGCTCATCCTCGCTGCTCACCGTGTAGGGAGCGGGGATGTACTCGGGCTCGGTGGACGCGGAGGGCGTGGGGGTGGGGGCGGGGGTGGCGGTGGGGTCCGCGGCGGCGGGCTTACAGCCGCCCAGCAGCCCAGCCAGCATCGCCGCGCTCAGAGCCGCCGCCATCAGCCGGGACAGGGTCTTCTTCTTCATGATCTTTCCTCCTCTTTAATATTTGAACACAGCCGCCGGAGCCGTTTTGGGCTCTGCGGACTGCTGTTCTCAGGTGTTGTTCGGAAAAATGCCTGTAGATTGCCCGAAATATCCATTCAAAACTATGAAATGTGTATCAAATTATATCATATTGCGCCGGATAACGAAAGGGAAAGCTTTTTCGTAAAAGCCGCCATCCTGTCCGCGGTCTGTCCGCTTGTCCTGCGGGCGCCGCTCTTCCCGCCGTAAAAGTTAAACTCTGTCGTGAATCGTTAAATTTACTTCGTGAAGTGCGGCGCTCCTCTGCGGGCGGCATTCCGCCTCAGAGGCCCATCAATTGCCCTCCCCCATATAGTGGAGGAACCGCTCCCGGATCTCCTTGTGGTGGGATTTGGCAATTTGAATTTTTTCGCCGTTGACCATCAGGTAGTCGTTGTGCACGCTCTGCACATGGCGCATATTGACCAGATAGGAGCGGCTGCACTGGACAAACGCCGGATCGTTCAGCTTTTCACGGACTTTTCCCAGCTGTCCCCGCACGCGGTGGTCGCCCTGGCTGGTGTGGTACACCAGGTCATGGTCGTACACCTCCACGTAGTAAACGCTGCTGGACAGCAGGGCGATGACGCCGTTCTGGGTTTTCAGGGTGATGTATTCGCCCCGGTGCTTCTCCATGTCCTCCAGCACCTTGTCCATCACGCGGTCGATGGTGCTTTGCTCGGCCGGCTTTACCACGAAGTCCACGGCATTTACCTCATAGCCGCGAATGGCCAGATGCGCCATATGGGTGACAAAGACAAGCTTCGCGTCCTTGTTGACGATCCGCAGAAAACGGGCCGCGTCCAGACCATCCATATCGCTCAGCTGGAGCTCCATAAATACAATATCGTAGACGGTGCGGCTGCGGATGAATTCCACGCCGCAATCATACCGGTGGATGAGATAGGTGGTGTTTTTTTCATTCAGGTAATGTTCTACATACTCCTCAAGCGCCTGTCTCTCCTGCCGGTTGTCATCTATGATCGCGATCAGAATCATACGTCTCGTCCTTTAAGTTTTGATTGCGGCAGCCGCCTTGCCCCGGCCCGCGGCGGCCGGGGCGGCGGGCAGGGCGGGACTACACGCCGGAGTAGGCGGCGAAGCCCGCGTCGATGGGCAGGACAACCCCGGTGATGGCGGAGGCGGCCTTGTCGTCGCACAGGAAGAACACGCCGCCCAGCAGCTCCTCGCTCTCCACATAGCGGCCCATGGGGGTACCGTTCAGAATCTTGGCGGAACGGGCGGTGGGAGTGCCGTCCTCATTGAACAGCAGCTTCCGGTTCTGGTTGGACACCAGGAAGCCCGGGGCGATGGCGTTGCAGCGGATGCCGGTGCCCGCGAAGTGGGTGGCCAGCCACTGGGTGAAGTTGGAGATGGCGGCCTTGGCGCCGGAGTAGGCGGGGATCTTGGTCAGCGGGATATAGGCGTTCATGGAGCTGATGTTCAGAATCACGCCGGATTTCTTGGCCACCATGTCCTTGGCAAAGGCCTGGGTGGGCAGCAGGGTACCCTGGAAGTTCAGCTTGAACACGAAGTCCACGCCGCCCGCGTCCAGGTCGAAGAAGCCCTTCTGGCCCTCGGCCCACTCGTGCTGGTACTCGTTGTCGGTGGTGGCCCGGGG
>ERZ808051.1231-NODE-1231-length-18318-cov-4.988049_pt1 | contig 18318 bp, 15 predicted proteins | sample MGYA00380199_ERZ808051 | MGnify/ENA primary metagenome ERZ808051 (study PRJEB31490, sample SAMN06133391) | mouse gut metagenome | isolation source: J11 | host: mice | place: China: Chengdu | collected 2015-05 ...
GCGCCAGCGGAGGCGGACGATTTGACCCAGGTATGCTCTATTACAGTCCCCAGATCTGGTGCTCCGACGATACGGACGCGGTGGAGCGGCTGGCCATCCAGGAGGGAACGGCGCTTCTGTACCCCTTATCTTGCATGGGGGCGCATGTGAGCGCCTGCCCCAACCATATTGTAGGACGGAACACGCCCTTTGAGACGCGGGGGCATGTGGCGCTGGACGGGACCTTTGGATATGAGCTGGATATTACAAAGCTGCCCGCGGAGGAAAAAGAGAAGGTGAAGCAGCAGATCGCGCTCTACCACCGGTATGACCATCTGGTCCGGGAAGGGGCTTACTACCGGATCGCGTCCTGGCAGGAGAATCATCGGTATGACTGCTGGGAAGTGGCCGCGAAGGACCAAAGCGAGGCTTTGGCGACCTATGTGCAGGTCCTGGCGGGCGCCAATGTGAGAAGCAGGAGGATCCGCCTGAAAGGGCTGGACGAAGGGGCGTTGTACAGGCTGGAAGGAACAGAGAAGGTGTACAGCGGACAGGTGCTGATGTATGGCGGCGTGCTGATGGAGGCGCGGGAAGGCGATTACGTCAGCAGGGTGATGCATTTTGTGAGAGTGTAAGTATATAAGGTTTCTTTCGTTACAGGCCGCACCGGATCAAGGCGCGGCCTGTAATTATGTAACGATCTTTCACTTGCTAATTCGTATGTTTCTATTTATAATGAGTTAGATGAAGGTAAACAGCGATAGCGGAGGGAGGAGACAGCATGACGGAGATGAAAAAACTTCCGATTGGCATAGAGTTTTTTCGTGAATTTAAGTCTGATAATTTTTACTATGTGGATAAAACAGGTTTCATTGCAGAACTTCTCCGAACCAGAGGGAGTGTCAATCTATTTACAAGGCCTCGGCGCTTTGGAAAAAGCCTGAATATGGATATGCTCAAATCCTTTTTTGAGATTGGGGCGGATGCCTCACTGTTTGAAGGACTTGAGATTTCCAGGGATACGGAACTGTTCGGGCAGCATTTGGGGAAGTATCCGGTGATATCTATTAGTCTGAAGGATGTGGAAGGCGAGGACTTTCAGGCGGCGTATGATATGCTTGGCGCCCGCATCAGCGAGGAAGCAGAACGTTTCAGCTTTCTTTTGGAGAGTGACAGGCTGACAAAATCTCAGAAGGCAAAATTTCAGAAATTATTAGACGAGGATTTTGATAAGAGCTCAGTACTTTATGGGAGTATGAGGCTGATGACAGAAGTTCTGTGCAGGCATTATGATTCCCCGGTGCTTGTTCTGATTGATGAGTATGACGTGCCGTTGGATAAAGCTTATCAGGCCGGATATTACCCTAAGATGGTTCGGCTGATCCGGTCCTTGTTCAGCCAGGTGCTGAAAACAAACGCGAATTTGTATTTTGCCGTGATCACAGGATGCCTGCGAATCGCGAAGGAGAGTATTTTCACAGGACTGAATAATTTCAAGGCGCGTTCGACCGCAAGCGTTGATTATGCAGAGTATTTCGGATTTACGGACATGGAAGTGGAAGAGATGATGAAATATTACGGCGTGGAAGACCGTTTCCCGGATATGAAGGAATGGTATGATGGATACCGGTTCGGCAATTTGGATGTCTACTGCCCATGGGATGTGATCAGCCAGTGTGATATATTAAGAGTGGAAAAGGATGCGGCAATGGAGCCGCACTGGGCGAACAGCAGCGGAAATGTGATTGTTCATGATATCCTGAAAAACGCTACGGAAGCGACAAAAGCAGAGATTGAGATGCTGATATCCGGTGAATGCGTAGAAAAAGAAATCATCCCTGAGTTAACGTATACAGATCTGGACAGCCGGGAACCTAAAATCCGCCAGAAGTATTTGTGGAGTGTCCTTTTTGCCGCAGGCTATCTGACGGATATGGAGAAGCCAAACGGCAGAATGCATAAGCTGGTGATTCCCAACAAAGAAGTTCTTGGAATTTATGAAGAAAAAATACGTTCCTGGTTTGAGTCGAAAGTAACAGGCAGTACAGAACAATGGAGACGGTTCTGCACCGCAATTAAGAATGGTGATGTAAAAAATGTCGAGATACTTTTTAATGGATTCCTCTCTGAAGCGATCAGTATCCGTGATACTGCCGTGAAGAGTGAAATGAAGGAAAACTTTTATCATGGTTTGCTGCTGGGACTTTTGAATATCGAGGGGAGTTGGATCGCCAAGTCCAATATAGAGTCTGGTATTGGATATACAGATATAAAAATTACAGTTCCTGCAGAAAAAATCGGCTGCATTATAGAAGTGAAATATGCGGAGAATGGGACATTTGGCGCGGCATGCAGGAAAGCGATGAAGCAGATCGAGGATGAGGGATATGTCACAGCGCTTCGACAGGAGGGAATGGAGACAATTCATAAATACGGGATCGCCTGTTACAAGAAGACCTGCAAAGCGGTATACGAAAAAGAATAGAAAGGAATCACCAACCATGGAAATCACACACTTAAAAGTCAATCACCTTGTCAACCCTCTGGGCTACGACCTGGGTCAGCCCACAATTTCGTATGTGGTAAGAGACACCCTGGCGAAAAAGCAGGAGAAAGCCCAGGTCATGGTCTCACTGGATGAGGATTTTTCCACCCTCCTCTATGACAGCGGTGAGACAGATACCATCACCAGCACTGCGTTTCCGCTGCCTATTGATCTGGAGCCGGAGACCCGTTACTTCTGGAAGGTGCGTGTCTGGGCGGACAACGGAGAATCCGCGGAAAGCCCGGCGGCATGGTTTGAGACCGCCAAGGGCGGAGAATGGCAGGCGGACTGGATCACCCCCTGTACCCCGAAGGAAATGCAGATGTCTGTATTCAAGACATGGACCGTCACCAAACCGGTGGCCCGCTGCAGGATGTACCTGACGGGCGTGGGCCTCTATGAGCTGTATATCAACGGCGAAAAGCAGGGGGACGAGTGCCTCCTTCCCGGGTTCTGCGACTACGACACCTGGATTCAGTATCAGACCTATGAGATCACGCTTCACTCCGGTGAAAATGAGATCGAGGTACTGCTGGGCGACGGCTGGTACAAGGGCTGGTACGGCCTCCGCCAGACCGAGGAAAACTACGGGGATCGGCTGGCATGCATCGGCGAGCTGCACATTTTCTATGAGGACGGGACGTCAGAGGTGATCGCCACGGATTCTACCTGGCAGGCCAGAAAAAGCAGGGTGGTGTCCAGCGGCATTTATCCGGGAGAGGTGTATGACGCGGCTCTGGACATCAGCGAAACCTTCCCGGTGGAAAGGGCAGACCTGGACAAAGGAAAGCTCTCTCCCCGCCTGAGTCCGCCCATCAAGATCCATGAACGGATCACACCTGTGGAGCTGATCCATACCCCCGCCGGGGAAACGGTGCTGGACATGGGACAGAACATGGTGGGCTGGCTGGGCTTCCATTGTAAGGCGCCGAAGGGAACGAAGCTGTATTTCCAGTTCGGCGAGATCCTGCAGGACGGGAATTTTTACAATGACAATCTGCGGACGGCAAAAGCGGAATTTACCTATATCGCAGACGGAACCGAGTGCGATGTGCGGCAGCATTTTACATTTTACGGCTACCGTTTCGTGAAGATCACCGGATGGGACGGGGAGCCGGATGTGAATGATTTCCGGGGGCTGGTCATCCACTCCGAAATGGAGGAGCTGGGGGACATCGAGACCTCCGATCCGCTGGTCAATCAGTTGATCCACAACGCGAAATGGGGCCAGAAGGGCAATTTTGTGGACGTGCCTACGGACTGTCCCCAGAGGGACGAGCGCTACGGCTGGACGGGGGACGCCCAGATCTTCAGCGGAACCGCCTGCTTCAACATGGACACCTATGCATTTTACACAAAATACGGCAAAGACATCTATGCGGAGCAGCAGAAGCTGAACGGCAGTGTTCCCGATGTGGTTCCGGTGGCGAATTATCCCGGCGACGCGTCCACCGCATGGGGGGAGGCGGCCACCGTGATCCCCTGGAATGTCTACCTGCATTACGGCGACAAGGGAATCCTGAAACGCCAGTATGCCAGCATGAAGGCCTGGGTGGATTATATGAAGGGCGAGGATGACAGATCCGGCGGCAAGCGCCTGTGGCAGAGCGGTTTTCATTACGGCGACTGGCTGGCCCTGGACGGAAATGTGGAGGGCGGCGTGTATGGGGCGACCGACCCGCACCTGATCGCCTCTGGATATTACTATCATTCCACGATGATCGTGGCAAAGGCGGCGAAGATTCTGGGAAAGGAAGCGGATGCAGAAACCTATCGAACGCTTGCGGAAGAAATTCGAAATGCGTTTATCCGGGAATATTTTACCCCGGCAGGGAATCTGAGTGTGGATACGATGACGGCGTATGTTGTGGTATTGTATATGGGCCTGACACCGGACTATGCCTATGAAAGAGTGTGCAGAGGGCTTCTGAATAAGCTGAAAAAGAATCGATATCATCTGAATACCGGGTTTGTGGGGACGCCGTACCTGTGCCGGATGCTGTCCGAGAACGGCATGAATGACCTGGCCTATCATCTGCTTCTGGAAAAGGGATTTCCGGGGTGGCTGTATGAAGTGCTGATGGGTGCGACGACCGTGTGGGAGCGGTGGAATTCCGTGCTCCCGGACGGAAAGATCAGCGGGACGGAGATGAACTCCCTGAACCATTACGCGTACGGCTCTATTGTGGAATGGATGTACCGCAACATGCTGGGGATCCAGCCCATGGAGGAGGGCGCCGGGTTCAAGAAATTCCGGGTTGCGCCTGCGCCCAATTATCAGATCTCCTGGGCAAAGGGGTGTCTTCGGTCGGCGTCGGGAATGATCAAGAGCTCCTGGAGGATTGACGGGAAGAAATTGAAGATCATCGTGACCGTGCCCTTTGACGCGGAGGCAGAGATCGCGCTGCCGGATGCGGATGTGAATGAGATCAGCGGCAGCAGCGGAATCCGCAGGATTTCGCAGACCGGAAGCAGCGTTACGGTAGAAGCGGAGGCAGGGACATATGTCTTTGAATACGAACCGACGAAGCCGTACCGGAAGGTCTACAGCATTGATTCCCCGATGGAAGAGCTGATGGAAAATCCGAAGACCAGAAAGATACTGGAAGAAAATTATCTGTGCCGGTTTAAGAATATCCCGTTTGAAAAGGAGCTGTTTACACTGGAAGAGCTGATGACCGGGCCGTTTACAAGCTTGCCGCGGGAAGAGTGGGAGGCGCTGGACGCGAAGCTGAGAAACTGTTAAGAATGAGCTTTTCATACGACGCGGGACGAGACGTACTGCGGTACACCGATTGACAATAATGCCGCAGAAGAAGATTTAGACAAGTGATTTGCCTGGCTCGAAGGACATGCAGGATGAATGTCTTTCGAGCCGATTTTATGTCTGCGGGCAGAAGGTTGTGATTATACTGAGAGCCAGAAAAATCTGCCGCACAGTATAATGATGATAAAAATACAGGTATAGGTTCCCTATATAAAGGAAGAAAAGTTCGTTGTCAGGAAGTTTATTCTCTCTAAATAAGAACTAGAGTTTCCTCTATAATGAAAAATGACAATATTTAGTGGGTTACAAAGGAGGAAACCATTATGGAGGGAACAATGTATGGTTACATCAGGGTCTCTACAAAGGACCAGAATGACGACAGGCAGCGCATCGCCATGAAAAAGTACGGCGTGGCAAAGGAAAATATTTTCTCAGACAAGCAGTCCGGCAAGGATTTCGAACGCCCAGGGTACAAAGCGCTCCTGAAACAGATCCGAGAGTGCGATACGTTGATCATTAAGAGTATTGACCGATTGGGGAGGGATTTCAATGAGATCATCGAACAATGGCGGCATATCACGCTGGAAAAGAAATGCGGAATTGTGGTGCTGGATATGAAGCTTTTGAACACGGGACTGGACCGGAGCCTCCTGGATCGTCTTGTGGCGGAAATCATGCTTATCGCTCTTTCTTATGTGGCGGAGACAGAGCGGGAAATGATGCGCCAGCGTGTTGTCGAGGGAATCGCCGCGGCAAAAGCAAGGGGAGTGGCAGTGGGGCGAAAGCCCATTCAGCTTCCGCAGAATTTTGATTTTATCTGGGACCTCTGGGCCCAGGGAGAACTGTCCGGGCGGGAAGCGGCGAGGCAGTTGGGGGTGGATAACCATACCTTTGCGAAGTGGGCGAAGGAGTTGGGGTGATATCAGGGCAATCCGTCTGTGGAAAAATTTTTTTCAGTGTTCATACACAAGGATATTCCCCTATGGGCATCATGGGATGACCGTGGATATAAAATGGGGAAAAATGTCCGGCAGATCAGCTGTTTCCAGTAATTGTTATCAAAAAATGGGGAAAAAACTATGGTTTTTTCCCCATTTTTTTGCGGTGATAAAGTATCAGATAAATCAAAAAAATAATTTTAATAATCTGTGTATTTATTCGGAAACGGAAAAAATTAAACACTATTTCCTGCAAATCATCGAAAATTATCTTAGCACATCAAATATATTTTTTCAAGACCTTTTGGGGAATAAACCATGGTTTATTCCCCAGCTAAATCCCTTGAAAACACTGGATTTATAAGGAGCTCAAAGATTGCAGGACTTGGGAATCCGAGGGAAAAACAAGGATAAGATCCGGGGAAAAAGGAGCTGGCAGACATGTGGTATGTAATACAGACAAAAACCGGCCAGGAGGAGCCTATGCGGCAACGGGTCGAAAAAATGCTGCCGGACAATTCTTACGAGGACTGCAAGATCCTGTATTACGTAAAAAAGAAAAAATATCTGGGGGAATGGCACGAAGAGCGGGAAAGACTTCTGCCCGGCTATATGTTCCTAATTACAGATAACCCTCAGCCCATCTCCGAAGCACTTGGACGTATGACAGAACTTACAAGGCTTCTTGGAGTGGGCAATCATTTTTGTCCTATCGGGCCGGAGGAGGAGGAACTTCTGACTAGGCTGACAGGAGGAAGAGATGAAATCGGAATGTCCTATGGTGTTATCGAAAAAGGAATCCTCAAAATCAGATCCGGCGTACTGACTGGAATGGAATCCCAGATTAAAAAGATTGACCGCCATAAACGAAAAGGTTTTATCAGCATGAGGCTTGATGGCCAGGAAAAGCTGGTAGGTGTAGGCCTGGAAATCACGGAGAAAAGCTGATATGTGGTACGTTATACAGGTCTATACTGGACGGGAGCTGGAGATTGCCCAGCAGTGCCGCGATCGAGTCGCGGAGGAGGGCGAGGATGTGTTCGTTCCGCTGGCGGAACGGTGGACGAAGATCCGTGGAGAACGGACGCTGATCACATCTAGGCTGTTTCCGGGGTATGTGTTCATTGAGACGGAGCGAATCGAAGACTTCCATGAACGCCTGAAACGAATCTATGCTATGACGAAGGTACTGCGGACCGGCGAAGAAATGACACCGATTCAGAAGGAAGAGGAAGAGTATCTGAGGAAGCTCGGCGGAGATGAGCATGTGGTGAAGTATTCGGAAGGATATATCGAAGGGGACAGGCTGGTAGTTACTTCGGGGCCGCTGAAGGAATTTGCTGGGAAGGTGAAGAAGGTTCTACGGCATAAGAGGCTGGTGGTGATGGAAGTGTCTCTGCTGGGACAGACGGTGGAAGTGACGTTGGGGTTGGGGGTTGTGGAGAGAAGGTAAGATACATGAACTCTTTGAAAATTATTTTAATTTAAAAGAGTAGTAGTGAATGGCTGGAAGTTCAGGTCAGTAAGTGTATTATTCTATGAAGTTATCAAAGGTATTTGACGCTTCGCGCGCTGTGCTGGAGATGATGGATAAATTGAGTCAAATTCAGAGTCACAAATGGATTCTGAAATGGCGAAGCATGTTTATAAACCAAAGAAATAAAGCTTGTGGGTAAATAGACTCACAAGTTTTTTTGTTATGTCTATTTATATAGAAAGAGAGAAATCGGCATATAGTGGGTAAAAAGAAAAAACATTATTTTATTCAAAGCATAATATTAAGTGGAATGGTAATCATCGAAATTTATATTGCAATGAAGGAAGTTGCTTCCAGATACACAGAGTCGAAAAATATTGATGAGAAAAATCCATATTTCCAGAAAGAGTCGGATAAAAGTAAAGAAAGGCGTACAACTTATGAATCAATTATAAAACCAACAATAGATAAAATACTGTCATTTGGAGGACTGATACTGCTATTTCCAGTTTTTGTAATAGTTAGCGCTGTTATATATATTGATGATCCAGGACCTATACTTTTTACGCAGAAAAGAGTGGGGAAGGATAAACATTTTTTTGCATTACATAAATTTCGTTCAATGAAAATGTCCACACCTCACGATGTGCCAACGCATCAATTATCAAATCCCGAACAGTATATAACAAGAGTAGGAAAAGTTTTACGGAAAACAAGTTTGGATGAACTGCCTCAAATCTGGGATATATTCAGGGGTAAAATGTCCATAATTGGTCCACGGCCAGCACTATGGAATCAGAATGATCTGGTAGCGGAGCGGGACAGATACGCTGCAAATGGTATTATGCCTGGCCTTACCGGATTAGCGCAGATTAGTGGTAGAGATGAACTGGAAATTGTAGATAAAGCCAGAATAGATGGTGAATATACAGCTACGCTCCACGGCGGTGGCTTTAAAGCTGTTATTCAGGATATATACTGTTTATTAGGAACGCTGGTGAGGGTTTTAAATCATGATGGTATCGTAGAGGGAGGCACAGGAGAAATCCACAGACGAGAGGAACATGAAAAAGAGAATGAATCAAATACGTAAGGATAATATAGATAAAATAGAGGACTATGGATATAAAAAGGAGTTTAATATAGACAAAAGTATATATAATCAGAAAAGAGTTCTTATTACAGGTGCCGGTAGTTATATAGGAGAATACTTTAAAAATTATGTGAAAGAAAAATATAATAAAAATATAAGTATTGATATAATCGATATGACAAATCAGGGGTGGAGGAATTATGATTTTTCTTCATATGATTCTGTATTCCATGTAGCTGGAATTGCTCATGCAGATATAGGCAACGTAGATAGGAAAACCCAAAGCAAATATTATTCAGTAAATACACAGTTGGCAATTGAAACAGCAAAAAAGGCTAAGGAGTCAGGGGTTAAGCAATTCATATTTATGAGTTCTATGATTGTCTATGGGGATGCGGCTCCCTATGGTAAAAAAAAAATCATAGATGAATATTCAGTACCGTCACCGTCCAATTACTATGGCGATAGTAAATGGCAGGCAGAGAAGGGAATAAGTAAGTTAAATTGCATTCAATTTAAAGTCGCAATTTTAAGACCACCTATGATTTATGGAAAAGGTAGTAAAGGAAATTACCCAATATTAGCAAAGTGGGTAAAAAAATTACCAGTCTTTCCAGATGTAGACAATTGTCGTTCTATGCTTTATATAGAAAATCTGAGTGAGTTTGTTTCTTTGTTGGTACTATCAGGAGATGGAGGTATTTTTTTCCCACAGAATCAGGAATATATAAAAATATCCAAAATGGCAAAAGAAATCAATAATGCGGTAAATAGCAATATATACACCATGCGTTTACTTAATCCTGTTGTTTTTGTAGGAAGTAGAGTACCAGGAAAGATTGGTAGATTGTTTAATAAAGCATTTGGAAATTTTACTTATAGTAAAAAAATATCTAAATATAATGGGCTGGATTATCAAGTAAAGACGTTTAAAGAATCCATAAAAGCAACAGAAGGAAAACCAGCTATTAAATCAGTTTTGATACTTGTCAATCATGATGTGGTTATCTATAACTTTCGTTTGGAACTGGTGGAAAGACTTCTGGCTGATGGTTATGAAGTACATATATCTTCACCTTATGGAGAAAGAATTGAAGATTTGATTGCTCTTGGAGTGAAATATCATGAAATTGATATAAATCGACATGGAATGAACCCTCTGGAGGATTTTTTTATTTTGAAGGAATATAAAAAGCTGATGACTACAATCCATCCAGTTATCATATTCAGTTATACGATTAAGCCTAATATTTATGGAGCAATTGCTGCAGGAATAGAGCATATTCCATTGGTTGCCAATATTACAGGCTTGGGAACAGCAGTAGAAAATGGCAGATTTAGTCAGAAGATTATAGTTTTGCTTTATAAGCTTGCGTTTGGAAATGTACAGACAATTTTTTTTCAAAATGAACAGAATGAGGCATTCTTTAGGAAACAGCGGATTGCTCTTGGAAAATATAAATTACTTCCGGGCAGTGGCGTGAATCTGGAGCGTTATCCAATAACAAAATATCCGGAATGTTCAGATGGGAAAGGAGGCGCTTCTATTAAATTTTCTTTTGTTTCCAGGATTATGAAAGAAAAAGGAATAGAGCAGTACCTTGCGGCAGCAGAAGAAATTAAAAAAAGATATCAGGCGACGGAATTTCATGTATGCGGTTTCTGCGAGGCTGAGTACGAAGGCAGACTCGTAGAAATGGAAGAAAAGGGTGTGATTATATATCACGGAATGATAAGGGATGTTGCAAAGTTTATTAGTGAGATGCATTGTATTGTACATCCAAGCTATTATCCAGAGGGAATCAGTAATATTTTGCTTGAAGCCTGCAGTTCTGGAAGACCGGTTATAACCACAGACAGGCCAGGCTGCCGTGAAGTGGTGGATGATGGAGTGAACGGGTATCTGGTATCGGAAAAGGATACAAAAGGGTTGATATCTGCTATTGAGCAATTTATAAAATTGAAGTATGAAGAAAAACAAATTATGGGAATAGAGGCGCGAAAGTTAGTTGAGAAAAAATTTGACCGTCAGATAGTTGTTGAAGCTTATATGGAAGAAATGAATTTAGTCTGAAGTATAGAAATTTATTTTCTTCAGTTAGGAGTGGGAGATTTGAAAGAGCTATCGGTGTTTAATAAAAATGAATTATGTTTCATTAGACCTTGCTTAAGGCAAGGAGATTATTGGCATGAAGCAATGCAAGAAGCGGGATATAATACAGTAATCCCATATAGAGATTATAATCTTTTTATGAGATGCATACGAGAAATTTGGTTTAAACTAAACTTGCCTAAAAAAAAATTGTGGTACAATCCAACTATTAAAAAAAGTACAGCAAAAATCTATTTTGTCAAAGACCCTCTAATGACGGTAGAGTTTCTCTCATGGCTTAGGTATGAAAAAAAAGATGCACGCATTTTACTCGATTTTGACAATCGTGTAGGCACTACTACTATTAATCCCAATGATGTGCGCGATAGCTCTATTGAAAAATGGTCATATGATCCAGATGATTGTTGTCAATATGGAATGAATCTTAAGCCAAATGGATATTTTGATTGCTATAAAATCAAAGAAAAAAAAGAACCTATTTATGATGTCATTTTTGTAGGTCGGGATAAAGGAAGGGCGGAAAAATTATTTCAATTAGAAGATGCTTTGAAAAAGTATGGATTAAAAACATATTTCCGAATAAGTCCCAATAGGAGTTATTTGAGGTATAAAAAAAGATTTTACCGTCCTGTTATATCTTACACAAAATATTTGGATTTACTTGCAAAGAGCAAAGCTGTTTTAAATTTAATGCCTGAAGGACAGAAGGGAATAACAATGAGAGACTATGAGGCAGTGTTTAATGGAGTTAAGTGCATTACCAACAATTCTGCAATTAAAACATTTAAACTATATCATCCTAGTAGATTTTTTGTCTTAGGTATTGATGATTTGAACAGGATTACTGATTTCATTTCAGAAGGATTTGAAAAAGTATCTGATGAAGAGTTGAGCGAATATAAATTGGACAAATCGATTTATAAAATGGTCAATACAAAAGGAGATTTTAAGTAACAACTTTTGAAATAATTGAATTAGAACAATAGAAAATTGCAAAAGATGAAATTTTTGATTTTTAGAGATAGAAAATAGTATAAGAGGGTTTTATGATTCAAGAAGTAAAATTAATTCTATTCATTTTAATATGCCTTACATCCGTTATTATAGGGTTTTATTATAATAAATCAAAAATAGGGTATATAAGTATTATAAGCATTTTTTTGTTACTTATGCTAATTACTAAAGATTCATATGATATTTCAAATTATCGTAGAGCATACGATGAACATATCTTTCATTCAAAGGAATGGCTTTTTGATTGGATACGTCAATTGTCCTGGAAACATGGTTTATCATTTGATAGTTTCAGAAGCATATGGGTGTTTTTTACAGTTATAATATTATATAAGGGCATAAAAAAGTATAGCGAATATGCTTCGTTAGTTGCTACATATTTTCTTATAATACCGTTTCTTATGGGTTTTATTACACAAATGAGGAATAGTCTGGCTGGGGCAATTATAATATATGCATTACCCTTTTTGCTGAGTGATAAAAAGAACGACTGTCTAAAATATATTGTTTGTGTCATCGTAGCATCGTTAATTCATATAATGTCACTAATTTATTTGGTTCTATTGATCCCAAGAGTAATCAATATTAATTATAAAATATTTCATAGACTTTGCATTATAGGAACCTGCCTTTTTACTATTATTATATTTAATAGTTCAGATTTAGTGATCTCGTGGATAGAGATTTTATTGGATAGAATACCTAATGGGTTTTTAGTAACAAATTTATTGCGGATAAGGATATACTTTCAAGAAGGAATGCGTTCAAGTATAATGGGATTTTTCTTCGCAACAGGTCACCAATTGGTACTCTACTATTATTCTTTAAAATCGTATAAAAGGTGCATTTATAATGGAAAAAAGGTGTTTTATAAAAACTCAATTGAAAAAGCGGGTAAAATTATGGATACCTTACTTTTGGTAATACCTTTATATGCGATAAGTATGCAAATGCAAAGAATTATATTTATATGTTCTCCACTATTTTATGGAATGATTGTTCAAAATAGTATGGAATTGCATAATGAAAAGAAAAGAGGAGGATTAGTGCCCCGTGACTTGATTTTTCTGCTATTTTTTCTGGTTTCTATATATATAATAAGCATGTATCATACTCCAGAAGATTTTTTTCGTGGAATTAACGGAATGTGGAGCTGGTGAAATAAGAATGAAAAATATATCAAAAAAAACTTTTATAATAAGTTTAATATGGAAGACAATGAACCTAATATTAGGACGAGGAATTTCTCTCATTTTTAATATTTATTTTGTGAGAAAACTAAATCCGGATACATATGGATTGATGGCGGTTTGGTCAGTTATCCTTTCTCTGGGAAATGTATTTGTTAGTTGTGGTCTGGATACAATTTTGATACAAAGACCGGATATAAAAAAGGCAGACTGGGATAATGCATTCTCATCTTGTTTTTATAGAGGAGTTTTTCTTTTTTTTCTCTTGCAAATTGGTGCTCCGTACTTATCAAGATTTTATAATTCCGATACATTGTGTGAGTTGCTTCGTATAGCTGGGATTGATTTTATTAGTCAGAGTGTTATTACAGTTTGCCTGGCAAATGCCATGAGGAATATGAATTTTAAAAGAGTATTTGTTGCAGATCTTTTGGCGGCATTATTAGGCGGTGGGTGTGCTGTTATAAGTATGTATACTATTAGTCTTAAATGGACACTTTTAATAAATACTATTATCCATAGAGCTGGGTATGCAGCGCTGCTTTTGTTATTTCAACGAGAAAAGATACATTTTTCTTTTAAAATATATGAAATAATCGAAATATCAAAATGTGGCATAAAAGTTATGGCTAATGGATTGTTAGATTTATTGACTTCATCTATGACTAATTTATTTTCTGCTAAAAAATGGAATAAAGCAGATGTTGGATATTATCAACAAGCAGGTAAACTTACAATGTTTCTTGGAGTGGAGACATATAATATTTTATCAAATCTACTCCTTCCTACTTTTTCTTCTTATCAGCATGATGTAGGTTATCTAAAAAACATAAGTCGCTTTTTAATGAGGTGTAGCTGCTATATTATGTTTCCTCTAATGCTTGGTTTGTGTGTATGTGCGCCTGAAATTATCACTTTACTATATACAGATAAATGGCTACCTGCTGTTCCTATTGTAAGAGCATCATGTATATACTATGCTCTAAATCCAATTCGTCAGCTCTGTATGAATTTAAACTATTCTGTTGGAAAATATCGTAAAAATATGCAAATTGAATTTTGCAGATTGATTTTTTCATTATTAGCAATAATATTTTTTGCCTTTATAAAAAATATCGAAATAACTTTTTTTGCATTAGCATTAAGTATTGTGTCTGTTTTTATCAGTATCATATATATTTACTCTTTGAAAGAAAGCATAGATTATAAAACTAAAGAATCAATAAAAGATATAATACCAATATTTTTTGTTACATTAATTTCTGTATTACCAATTTCAATATATAAATTGTTTAAATTGCAAGTTTTGGTATTTCTTTTTGTGTCAGTAAGTACGGCAATCATATTGTATTTCTTTTTTTCTTTTCTGTTTAAATTAGATATATTTTTTTATGGGGTTAATATGATCAAGGAGATTCTATGGAAAAAGAAATAAGAACAAATATACTAATTGAATATGACAATTATACAGAAACAGTAAATGTAACTTATAGATTTCTGAAAGAAATGGAAAAGAATTATCCGGTAAAAGTAAAATGCGCGAATTCAATTATGATTAATATACAATTGATTGAATGGTGTGATATATTCTTTTCAATAAGAAGTACAAATCAAATAACTGCTCATATATCTACAATTTGTCAAAAATACCACAGATTTTTTATCTACTTTTTGGATGATAATCTGTTTATGCACAAAAATGAAGAATTCTTCAAAAAAATACGAGTTAAATATTTACAACGTACGATAGAAAATGCAGATGTTTTCGTGTCAACAAGTACATTTTTAAATGCATTTGTGTCTGGAAAATGTAATATTCACCGATTCGTTAAAACGGATACGGCTGTACGGGAGGAAGAGATACATGTATGGAATACAAATGAAAATAGTATATTTAAAATCGTTTTTTATTCCAATTCTGGTGATGAACTATGGTTTTCAAACATATTGATGCCTATATTACCTGAACTTATAGAGAGGACGAATAAACATATTGAGATACAACTGCTTGGTATAAACAATATAGGGGAACATCATGGAAAGTATAAGATAAAATATGTGCCTCATATGAGTTTAGGAGAGTTTAAACAATATTTATGGAAACAGAATTTTGATATAGGTGTAGCGCCACTTCCTGATAATGATGATTTTTGTAAATGTAAGTATTTTAATAAATTTATGGAATTTACAATGGCAGGAATTCCGGGAGTTTACTCTAATTGTCCTCCATATACGTCTGTAGTAGAAAATGGAAAAAATGGATTTTTATGTAATAATGATAAAGAAGAGTGGTTGAACACCATACAAAGTCTTATGGAAGATAAAATTTTACGGCAATCAATCGTTGGAAATGCACAAGATTTATTACGAACATCATATTCTTATGAGAATATTGAAAAAAGAATTATAAAAGATATTCCAGAACTAATCACATATAAAGCAACAAAAAAAGTTCAAGGATGTTTACTTGTCGTAAAGTTGAATTATATAATACTTCTTTTCCTTGATAAAGTAAATGCAGTATATCGATATTTGCAAATGGGTGGAGTTAGAGCATTTCTTAAACGAACCAAGGAATTTGTTACAATAATGATACAAAGAAAAAGCAATAAATAAGGTTTAGATAGTGGTTTGATTATAGTTGAAAGAAGGGTGTAGTAATATGAAATTAGAAAATATTAAGCGAAGAGCAAAAAATATTATATCATGGAAAATAAGATTGAAAATAAAACTTCTTGAGGCAAAGCACCCTAAGTTAATGCCACATTTTCTTAAACAAAAATCAGATCCTAAATTATATAATGATGCATTTTATAATGCATTAAGAAAAATGAATATTGAAGATTTTGAAGGGAAAACAATTTGTGAGCTTGGGCCGGGGCAATTCCTAGCTCATGCTTTACTTTTTTATCAAATGGGTGGAGTTGCATCATACTTATTAGAAATTGATGACTTTGCAAATCAAAAAAGTGAAGTAAGGATAGATAAGAATATGATTCTAGATGAAAATTTCAATAGAGTCAGAAAGTTGCCAACACCAAAAGATCATATCACTTGGCAACAATATTTGAAACAGATAAATGCAGAATATTATACAGATGGAATACAAGGATATTTACGAGTGCCAACGAACAGTATTGATTATATTTTTTCGTTTTCTGTTGTGGAACATATTAGGAAGAATGTATTTAAAAAGAGTATGGAAGAGATATACCGTATGATGAAGCCAGGTGGGATGGCATATCATACAGTAGATTTAAAGGATCATTTTGGAGGTGGCAAAAATCATCTAAGATATCCAGATAATGTATGGCATAATGAAATCCATTATAAACTTGATAATTATACAAACCGCTTAACATGTACGGAAATATGTGATCTGGCAGAAGAAATAGGATTTGAAATTGTATTTATTGAAAAAAGAAAATACAAAGAACTACCACTAAAACGAAATGAGTTAAGTACAGAGCTAAGAGGAATGTCTAATGAAGATCTTTTGATCAGTGATTTTATGCTTGTTTTGAGGAAATAAAACGGTATATAGTTTGCTATATAGATTATTTGATTGAACGAGAACGAAAAGATTTCTCTATGAAGAAGAGACAATTAGAATTGTGGAAAATACTGAATGTAACAGATATATTGTTATCTTCGAACCAATTAGAATGTGGTGAGGGGAATTTGAAGTACTGAAATTATCTACATATGAGGGCGATGCGATGGAGAACAGAATGGAATCTGCAAAAGTGATTAATGGCTACCAGGTCTTGAGAGGATTTGGCTGTCTAGGGATTATGATTGCTCATAGTTGCCACTATGTTGAGGTCAACTTCGCAAATATTGAGTCCGGGGATTTGCTTTTCCCAGGAAGGGGTGGAATGCTAAATTACGTGTGCTTTTTCTTCGTGCTTAGTGGCTTTTTAACAGCTCGGAAAATACAGGGGGGGGTACCGTTAAATGCCATATTTTAGGCCGTTTCTGGGGTATTTACCCACTCTATTGGCTGTGCCTTTCAATTGTAATTCTGATGAGGCTGGGTGTTTATAATTGCATGGATGTAAGTTATGATTTTTGGAAGAGCCTATTGATACTACCAGGAAATCATACCTTTCCCTGCAACGTTGAGTGGACGCTTCAGTTTGAAATAACCTTCTATATGTTAGTTGTTCCGTTTTTTACAAAATGGTTGAGAAAAGCATATCCGTTCTTTGTGGCAGCAATGCTAGGATTCATTATCAGTTGCAAGGTTGGTTGGATAACAATTGGTATTCCATGGCTTGAGTACATTATATACGGAAGAGATTCACTTCTGTGGCTTTTTATGGGGGCGCTGATGTATTACATCCTGCAGTTCCTTAATAGGAAAGGGACACCTAATCGAGTGAATTCAAAAATACTATGGGGCATAGCAGTGGTACTGATAGTAGGTATTACATTTATTTTGGATCCCAAGATTTACCCCGTCACTACATTGGGAGATTATTTATGGCTGATTGCATTGCTGTTTACTTCTCTTTGGATATTCGGAAATTTGAAAGCATCAGATACGAATATTCTTGTACTTATCGGAAATCACTCCTATGTGATTTATTTGATTCATTCGACTTTGTTTGGTGTGGCATTTTATCTGATAAACAAGTCGGGTATAGACTACAATTTAGCAATTCATGCAATAATTGTAGTAATTGCGCTTGTGCTACTCATAGGATTGAGCACAATCCTAAAGGGAAGCGTCAAAGGTATGCAGCAGGCTTTGACGGAAAGGAAAAGGATGATAAGCAGATGATTAATAACTGTGAAAAAGGTATGTCGTTTTAATGGATATCGAAAAAGTAGGAAAAGCAATAGCATATTTGCGGAAACGCGCCGGGTACACTCAGATGGAGCTGGCCGACCGCCTGGGAATCAGTGATAAAGCTGTGTCTAAGTGGGAGCGCGGGCTTGGCCTTCCGGATACAGCCTTAATCGGAAAAGTAGCGATTTTGTTGGATACAGACACAGACAGCCTGCTTGCAGGGGATGTGATCCATCATGATACGTTATGGAGCGGCCTGCTTTTTTTAGAAGAAAATGCAGACAGTATAGGAGCAGACACTATTATTTATGATAAACCGCTGGTTTACTTTTTGCTGAGTTACTTTATGCTCATGGGAATCAAAAACATTGATATTGTCTGTGGGGAAAAAGACTAAAGATACATTC
>ERZ808051.1232-NODE-1232-length-18308-cov-7.639021_pt1 | contig 18308 bp, 13 predicted proteins | sample MGYA00380199_ERZ808051 | MGnify/ENA primary metagenome ERZ808051 (study PRJEB31490, sample SAMN06133391) | mouse gut metagenome | isolation source: J11 | host: mice | place: China: Chengdu | collected 2015-05 ...
TGTATCTGTCCGATACTCTCTGAAAATTTTTCTCTTGAATTTTCAGGGTTGCATTACTGTTGATTTGTCAAGGTTCGGTATAAATACAATTGCTTCTGTATGCGCGCTGCATATCTCAGCAACGTATCTGAGTATATCATTACAAAATATGAATGTCAACAGCTTTTTCGATATTTTTTTTACTTTTTGATTTCCTTCCTGCTGTTTGCCGTTTTGACACAGTTTTACAGCAGGAAAAGCCATCAAAATATATCATACTTAATTCAACGCTGCCGTACCATAGACTCCCGGGTTAGACCAGCCATTCCCTGACGCGTCATACCAGTTCGCCGTACCGATTCTCGTCCCGTTTTTGGCATCATTTATCTGTAAATCAATGCCAATCAGTCTGCCAGCCGTCGGTCTGAGCGTAGTCCACTTAATTGCCGCTTCAATTATATAACCATTGTCTGTAACCGTTGCCTTTGAATCAATATTTTCCGCCGTACAGGTTTCCCCGTTGAAGCTTTGTGTATTTTCATAATTAATGCGGTACTGCTTATCATTATTATCATAAGCGCCTGCTTTTTCATTTAACTCATCAATAAATATTTCTACAGAGTCCTGCTCATGAGCCTGCTCGGAATCCTTATTCAAGTTCGGATCCGTCACCTCGACCAGTACATAAAGATTTTGTGCGTCCCACATTACTTTTGCCTCTGCTGAAGCCTCCATTTCATCTGATGACTTCACTTCAAGAGAAACCGCCGGCACATCCTTCCATTCGGACGCATCCCCGTCAATCTGCGCCGTTCCTTGCTGAACGATCAGGAATGGCTTCATTTCCATTTCCGCATAATATTCACTGCTTGTCTCTTGTTGGAAGGTCTTATCATTGAATGCATATTTTGTATCGTTCTTCTGTAAAATCACATCGAATGCTATCGTCTGCCCTACCACCAATTTCGCAGGAATCTGCACTTCGGTCCGATACCCCGTCGCGGTCCATTCAGCCTCGGAAGCCTTCACTGTTTCTATAACAATTGAAGAGCTCTCTCCTTTGGCGTTTGCAGTATCCGCATACAGAGTCAGCGTATCGTCGTCTCCGACCGCGTTATCTTTTACCGCAATCTCAAACCGGACGCCGCTCTCATCCCATATCGGTCTGACAGTTACTTCCGCTCCACCCGCATCATAACTATATGAATTCGCGTTTGTATAATCATCCGCCTGTACCGCCACAGTCTTCTGTGCAAGCGGTTTTAATTCATCTGCATCGACGAAAGCCCAAAATGCCGGCTTTGCCTGCAGATTATCATCAAACAGCAACGGATACTGCGGCGTCTTGCCGTCCGCCGAACCTCCGACACTGTTAGAAGTCTTAAGCCATGACGCCGCATCATGGGTTCCCCAGAACGTAATATTATCTATGTTTCCCTTCAACGTATCGTCTGCATTTACTTTTTTGACAATATCATAAATTTCTTTGTATCGGTATGCGCCTTTCGTAAACTCCGTCTCCAAATCCGTTCCATCAAATCCCACGGTTGACTTGAGATCAAGTTCCGTAATATGTACGACATCTGCCACATCAGCATATGCGCGTGCCGCTGCCTCAATCGTAGATGCGGAAGGCGTTGCCATGTCATGGTGTCCCTGCATACCGGCGCCAAGTTTTCGGTCTGACGATATTTCTTTTCTGATTTTCTCTAAAAATCTGACAATGGTATCGCATTTTGACGGCGTGCACTCGTTATAATCATTATAGAAAAGAATCGTATCCTGAGCGACATACTGGTCAGCGTACCTGAATGCATTTACAATATATTCGTCGCTTCCTTTATATACATTATACCAGTCTCCGTTTGTTCTGATTCCGCCGGAATCGGCTGCCTGCTCATTTACGACATCCCACGCATAAATCAGACCCGGGTATTTCTGGTCAAAATGTTCTGCCACTGTCTTGATATACCACTCCATACGCTGATTCATCACTTCTTTTGTAACGAAGTCGCCGTCTTTCGTAAAGTCTTCTCTGAAGAACCATGTCGGCGTCTGGCTGTGCCATACGAAAACATGACCTCGCATCCTGATGTTTGTCCCGTTCGCCGCATTGTAATCGGTAATCCAGTCCGCAACAGTATCTGCCGATGCAAAGTTTAATTTCTTTTCCAGTTCTTCAACAGTCTTAACTCCCGGCGCATTGCTTCCGAGAATGCTTTCCGGTTTCATCTCATTTTCACAGGTAACGCTGTTAAAATGCTTTGTAACCAGTTCCATTCGCGCACTATCTCTGAGCGCTGTTATCGGGATTGCCACACCGGTATAAGTGATACCTCCGTCATCTGAAAGTACCTCATACAAATCCGGAATATCCTTCTGTACACTCCTGCCCCCACCTGCTTGGCTAAGGAAGGTGATATCTGAAATAGTCACCTCCGTAACGCCTTCACGAAGAGACATAAGCGCAAGATACTTCATCTCTGCCCCCATCGTTTCAATCATGGGATTTTCATAAGATACCACAGTTTCTTTATTATATTTATCCGCATAATCCTCTTGCGTATATGCTTTATATCCTAAATCATTCGCTCTGTCTGATGTAATACGGAACGTAATTTTTTGCAGCGTTGCGGAATCTACCTCTTCCGGAATCTGCAAAAAGACTGATTTATACTGACCATCAAATATAAGCTTTGTCTCCCCGTTTTCATTTTGTTCCACGGTAACTTCCGCTGCCTGATCATCTATAATCATATCCGAAAAAGCATATGTCTTCTCCCCTGAAGTGTCGTCATCTGTTCCGGTTGTCTCTGGTTCCGCCTCCGGTTCGGATTCAGTCTGTGTCTCCGATTCAGTTTCTTCCGCCTTGTCGGTTTCCGTCTCAGGCGCCACTTCTTCCGTCACCCCAGCGACCGTCTCCGTTTCCTGTCCGCCTTTATTCCGCACGGCAGCATAAATCACCGCACATAGCAAACATACAACTATTGCAACTCCAAGTACTGTCTTAAGGACTTTTTTCCTTTCCATCTTCTTTACTCTCCTGACTCTTCTACACATTTTCAGTATTTTTACGTCTGTCGGAAATAATCGCTTACAACAAACGTATTTTCTAATTCATATTAGACATCCAAACCGAAAATAACAAGTCAATTATTGCGGAGTCCTTATAAAACAAGTCACTTTTTGCGAAATTATTTCATTTGTCACTTTAATGAAAAGATTTCCTCTATTTCCCTGCAGATTCCCAAGTTGACCAGCCTGCGCATCGTCTCCCTGTTATCTGCCTTTATATACTTCTCATCTTTCAAAAACATTCCATAACAAAAAATTTTAGAATAAATGCTGAACACAAGATACGCCATCTGGTCTTCAGAAGGCATAGATCTGCCTTTCAATTCGTCATTCAATATTTTTCTGATAAATTCTTCTGCCAGCATCTCTCCGAACATTTTTTTCTGTTGCAACAGTTCTCTAATCCAACCGCTCAGTGAAGAATTATCAGATAACATGTGAATCAGGCGAAAAATACAATTTGTCCTTGACACCTGCTGTTCCATAGTAAGCAGCACAAATTCAATCTTATCATAGAGATTCTTTTCTTTGCGTATTCCTTCATATAATTGACAACAGAACATTTCTCCGTTATAGAAAAAAGCCTTGGCGATCATTTCTTCTTTTCCGGAAAAGTACTCGTAAGCAGTGCCTTTTCCGATTCCGGCTCTTGCCGTAATTTCCGACACAGTAAGATTGCCTACATCTGCCCCTTCTTCAAAAAGTTCAATCACCGCCTGATAAATCGCTTTTTCCTTCGGTAAATAATCTTTATTCATCATCTTCAACCTCTGCAATTCCGTTTTTACCCTTTTTACCCTTTTCACGCATGAATAGATCATAGATGCAGGGAATCACAATCAAAGTTAAAAGCGTACCGTAAATTAATCCGCCAATCGTGACAACAGACATAGGCTTTGACATATCCGCACCCATATCGTCACTAAAAGCCATGGTACTAAGCGCCAGTATGGTAGTCAGCGCGGTCATCATAACCGGACGTATTCTGGTTCTGCCCGCCGTGATAATGGCCTCTTTCTTCTCCATGCCACCGGCACGAAGCTGGTTAATATAGTCCACTAACACGATACCGTTATTTACGATAATACCCGAAAGCATTACAAATCCAATCAGCGCGATTACGCTCACTTCACTGCCACTGACAAACAATCCGATAAACCCGCCCGTAAAAGCAAGCGGAATCGTAAACATGATAATAAACGGTGACAAAAGCGACTGGAATTGAGCAACCATAATCAGATACATGAAAATCAGCGCAAGGATTAACATTAAATAAACCTGTTCCATAGCATCTGTGATTGTTTCGTTTTCACCGCTCATCGTATAGCTGTATCCGCTCGGCATGTCATAATTACGAAGAGCGGTTTCTACATCTTCCGATACAAACCCTACGTTATATCCGTCCGCAATGGCTGCTGTTACACCGATATATCTGGTCTGATCTATTCGGTTTACGGCTTTAGGCGCTTCTGTGCTCTCGAAGGAAGCGATGTCGGAAAGCATTATTTTCTCCTTCTTTCCATCCTGCATCGTACGGTCAATCTCCAGACTCTTCACCAGCTCTCTTGTCAATTCGATATCTTTGGCATGTCGTACATAGACGCTGTATTCTTCAATTTCCGTCTCCAGTGTCGTCGCGCTTGCCGCGTCTGCAAGTTTCACCTGTATCTGTTGAAAAATCTGCGCAACGGTCAGACCATGCTCAATCGCCTTGTCGCGATCAATCATAATACGAAGCTCACCCGTAGAATCTTCAAGACCGTCGGACACTTCCGTCGTGCCTTCTACACTGTCCATAATCGCTGCAATGTCTTTGGCAATCGCCTGCAGCGTATCAAGTTCACGCCCCTTCACCTGAACCGTGATTCCGCTCCCGCCCAGTGCACTCATATCCATGGTTGATGTCTCAATCGACACTTCCGCCTGATTCTCTTCCAGAATGTCCGCGATACTCTTCTGGATATCCCTCGCAATTTCCAGATTATCTTTCTCTTTGTCTTCCCGCAAGGCAACATAGACGGATGTCTCGTTCGAGGCTGAGTTTCCTCCGCCGGACAGCATTCCCAAAGAAGAACTGCTTGCCATAGCTCCGACGTCTACCACATCCTCCAGCGCCATCAGTTTCTCCACCACAGCGTCCGTGACTGCTGCCGTATCATCGAGAGGTGTATCCTTCGGCATCGTTAAGGTCATGGTAATCTGTGTGCTGTCCATGTCCGGCATAAAGGCGACTCCCCTAGAGAAAGAAGCTATCGCACTGACAACCAATAGCACTAAAACCAACACGAGTACAATCGGTTTAAAGCGCAACGATAATTCCAATATCTTACCGTATACTTCCATCAGCCTGCCGAAAATTTTACTTTCTTTCTGTACTTTTGTCTTGGAAAGCACACCGGCAGCCATGGCAGGCACAACTGTCAGCGCAATCAGCAGACTGGCAAATAACGAATATGCAATCGTGAGTCCCATATCAACAAACAACTGTCTCGTAATGCCTTCCGTAAATACGATCGGAAGAAATACACAGACTGTCGTGAGCGTAGACGCCATAATCGCTCCAGCAACTTCACTCGCACCGCTTATCGCCGCCTCTTTCGCAGAGTATCCCTCACTTCGCAATCTGAATATATTCTCTATCACAACGATGGAATTGTCCACCAGCATACCGACGCCAAGCGCAAGACCTGACAGCGAAATAACGTTCAATGTAACGCCGCTGAAATACATACAGACAATTGCCGTGATGATACTGATCGGAATAGAACATGCAACTACCGCCGTAGGTCGCCAGTCTTTTAAGAACAATATAAGTATCAAGACCGCAAGAATTGCACCAAACAGTACATTGTTAATGATGGAATCCATAACCAAATCTATGTAAATACCTTGATCCATCAATGTAATCAGTATTAAGTCTTCGTTTTCTTCTTTTAACTCTTCAAACTTATCAAGAATCTTATCGGACACATCACCCGTGGAATACCCGGTCTGTTTCTGTATTGTGATCATGATACCGGGCGCACCGTTTACATTTGCATAAATTTCATCCGAATTATCCGTCATGAATACATCCGCTACATCACCTAAAGTAATCACATCCACGCCGTCCATTTCCGGATTCATCAGCGGCATTTTCTTCAGTTCTTCTATGTCCTCCGGTTTATCTCCCACTCTGACAAGATAATCAATTCCTTCTTCCGTCACATAGCCCGCCGGCATAGAGAAATTCTGAGCCGCCAAAAGGGATTTCACAGTGTCCACCGTGAGAATATCGTTCATGTCAGCCTGATCGTAAGCATCCTCTCTCGCCTCTTCCAGTTCTTCCTCTCCATCCGCTATCTGCTGCAGGGCGTCTTTCAACTGCTCTGCAGAATCGTTCAGTTGTTCTTCTCCTTCTTTAATCTGTTCCCATGCCGAATCGATCTGTTCCTGTCCAGCTTCCAACTGCTCTTGTCCGGCCTCAAGCTGTTTCTCACTTGCTTCAAGCTGTGCCTCTGCTGAATTAAGTTGTAATTCGCCGATGCTGATTGTCGTCTGGGCATTGGCAAATTCAATCGCTGCCGTCAGATTCCCTTGATAAAGCTGATTTAATGCACTGTCCAGCTTGGATACATTCTCTTCGATGGTCGGAAGCTGCGACTCCATCGCAGATACTGCCGCCTGCTGCATCTGGATGGTGGCGGCAAGCTGTGCTTTCTGTTCTTCCATAGCGGCAATACCATCAGCTCCGCCGAGGGCCGCCAGTGCAGCGTCTTTGGCATCAACCATTTGATTTTTAGCCACAACAACAGCTGCTTTGAGCGTTGTAATGTCCATGCTGCTGATATCTACCTGCAAAATTTGAGAAATTGCGCTCTTTAGCGCATCAGGTACTTGATCTATTGACGGAGCCATATTCAATGCCGGCAGAATTTCACTGTCTATTCTGGTTATCATATCAATCAGATCATTATATTGCTGCAGTCCGGCATCAATCTGATTCATCATCCCCTGCGACGTCTCAATCGTCGTTTTTGCCGTGGCGAGCTCAAGCGTCAGGTGCATCTTCGTCGCTTCCAAATCCGCCTTCGCCGTCAGAATCTCTGTCTCTGCCGCGGCAAGCTGCGCCGTCGTCTCTCCCTTCTTGTTCGCCAGTTCAGACTTACCTGCCTCAAGCTGCGCCTTATTATCGGCAATCTCAGCTTTGCCATCCTCTATTTTCTGTTTGCCGTCTTCCAATTCCGCAGCATTTTCTTCTAATTCCTTCTGACTGTCAATCAGTTCCTGTTTCGTCTCTTCTAGTTCTGTCCGCGCTTCGTCAAGTTCTTCCTGTCCGTCGTAAATCTCCTGTCTGCCGTCAGCCAGTTCCTGTTCCGCGTCTTTCATCTCATCGTCTATGTATGCAAAAACCTGCTCGTTGATATCATCAATTTTCTCTTGTCTGATAATGACATTGACACTCTCCTCAAACAGTCCTGTAGCGCTGGCAGAAGCAACGCCTTCAATGCTCTCCAGTTCCGGAATCACCAGATTCTGTGTCATCTCACTTACTTGAGCATCAGTCATCTGCGTGTTACCGACGGCCGCAATCATAATCGGCAGCATGTCCGGATTTAATTTCATAATAATAGGACTGCCGACAGAATCGTCCCAATAACTCTTAATCTGATCCAGATTCTCTCTGATTTCCAGTGAAACGGCATTCATATCAGTGGACTGTGCAAATTCGAGAATCACGGTCGAATAATTCTCACTGGAGACAGAACTGATTCCCTCGATATTACTTACCGTCGCCATCGAAGCTTCCACCGGCTTCGTCACTACCATTTCCACTGTTTCCGGACTCGCGCCCGGATACGGCGTCATGACAATCACATACGGAAGGCTGATATTCGGCAATAAATCCGTAGACATCTTCATAAAAGATACCACTCCGAGTACAATGACAAGAACTACCGCAACCAATACTGTATAAGGTTTCTTAACGCTGAATTTTCCCAACATACCGTATTTTCCTCTTTCTATTATTTATTATCAGAACAAAAACACAAATTATACCGTCCGACCAGTCGGTCAGTTGCTTTATCAGTATATTGGCGAAGCAGATTTCTGTCAATAATCCTAATCATTTTTTTATAGTTTCTTTACATTTCATAGACGAAGCTGTTTCCTATAACACAAAAATGGGCGGTCATATACTGACTCGCCCATGTATAAATCATATTCTTTTATTACGATACCGCCTACTGCAATACCATCGTGGCATTTTCTTCGCCGCCGCGGAGAACGAATTCTAATGTCTCAACAGAAGTTGACTGCGGTATTTCAATAATACTGACCAGTTCCATACTGCTGCCTGCCTGTATCACATCGTCATACGTCTGCATATCATTCAAGAGCATCGTAGCCAAAGCGCCCTGTGTTGCTCCTCCATTCACCGAAACACGGAATCTGGCTCCATGTTCCAGCATATTTAACGTCTGATCCATAGAACTATTATTCGTCACCATAAACTTTAACACAAGAAGCTGCATTCCGTCTGTCGCATCCATCGCGAAGAAAACATCATCTTCCGCTGCATCAGGGGGATAGTTCTGTACCAATTCATAGCCCGTATACAGAAACGTAAAGTCCTGAATACCATAGTATTCTTCTATGGTAGCTGGAACTTGCTGCGCCTCTTCATCCTCACTGACATCAACCACCTCAGTACCGTCCGTCGATACCTCTTCGGGCTCAGACTGTTCCTCCGGCGGCTGCTCCGGCATTTCTTCTGATATCTCTTCCGTTGTATCCGCCGCCGTATCATATCCCGTCGTATCCACCAGACGGCTGCTATGATACTTATCATACTTTAGCAATACGCCTACAGCATATTCTGAAATTAAATTAGTCTCTTCCTGTGTCAGGTCAGGCATCTGCACACCGCATCCGCTCAAAAGCGCCGCCGCCATAATGCCGCACAGAAACGTACATGCTTTTCTCACGATATATTCTCCTATCAGTATTTCAGAGTTCACTCATTACCCTGAATTAATATCCGCATATTATTATAACGTAATATCCACACAATTGTCCAGTGTAAACCAAAATTCCACACCATTATCATAATTGACAACGCCGCACTCCTGATTCATGGATTCCATGATTGCCTTGACAATGGACAATCCAATCCCGCTTCCGCCATATTCTCTGGTCCTTGCCTTGTCAACTTTATAGAATTTCTCCCATAAATGTTCCAGACTTTCCTCCGGAATCGGACTTCCCGTATTGAAAACGGATACTTTGACCCGCTTCGCCTCTTCATGGATTCTGATGTCTATGATTTTCTCCCCTTGGGCATAATTTATGGCATTGGTAAAATAGTTCATAAATACTTCTTCTACCCTGAATTCATCGCCCCATACATATATCGTTCCGTAATCTTCCATGCGGACAGATATACTTTTCTGCTTAATAAGAATATCCGCCGAAGCGATATAATTTCTGATCAGCGCGGTGATATCAAACCGCTCCATATTTACAACTTCATTGCCGAATTCCAATTGGTTCAATGTGAGCAGTCTCTTGACCATCGTGTTCATTTTCGCCGCTTCATCCATTATCACTTCACAGTAGAATTCCCGACTCTCCGCATCATCGCTAATCCCCTCACTCAGTCCTTCCGCGTATCCTTGAATAAGTGCAATGGGCGTTTTCAATTCATGGGAAACATTGGACAGAAAGTCTTTGCGCATCTCATCAATCTGCTCTTTTCTCTCGATATCCTTGAGCAGTTCGTTGTTAGCAGTTTTTAGTTCGGAGATGGTTGTCTCCAGTGTTTCGGACAATTCATTAATGTTATTTCCCAGTACGGCAATCTCCGTCTTATCTTTGCCCATATACTTCGCGTTAAAATCCAGATGTTTCATTCTCTCCGAGATATCCGTCAGTTCCAGAATAGGTCTTGTAATGCGGTTAGACAGCCACAAAGACAACAGTGCGCTCACACTGATTGCCATGATTCCCACATATGTCAGAAAACGATTCGATATGGAAACGCTTTCTCTGATTCCTTCCAATGCACTCCGTATCATGAAAAGATATCCGTTGTCCAGCCATCCCCACATCTCTATATATTCCATCTGCGTACGACTATCCGTGACAATCTGCATTTTATAATTAGCGCCTTCCTGCAGTACATCTTCCTGATTGACGCCTTTAATGATATTATGAAGCAGCTGCTTGATAACAAACTCCGAATCAGCCATAGACGTTTTAATCATTTCCGAATCGCTGTCCGCCACCAATACGTTAATATTATACTTACCGCATATTTTCTGCAACTCTATATCATAGTTGTCCGTCCTGATATCGCCCGCGCTTGACGCCTCATTAATACTGTAATATGCACTGATCAGCGCATTGATCTTCTTATCAATATAATACTTCTCCAACAGCGTGCTATTGAACAGGAGGCACATCAGAATCGTACCCGTAATAAGCGATATAAAAATAATCCCTAAATGTCTTTTCAAGGAATATTTCATCGTTCTGCTATTCCTCCTCAAACTTATAACCCATACCCCAAATAGTCTTGATCATTTCACCTTTGTCACCCATTTTACTGCGTAGTTTCTTCACATGAGTGTCGATCGTCCTTGCATCGCCAAAATAGTCATAATTCCAGACACTGTTCAAAATTTTCTCTCTGGACAGCGCAATCCCTTTATTTTCCATAAAATACGTCATCAATTCAAATTCTTTATAACTGAGTTCGACCGGCTTTCCATCCACAAAAACGCTATGGGCTGCTTTATCGACAACGATTCCTCCCGCTTCTATGATCGCATCCGCACTCACTTGGCTTGTCCTGCGCAGAATTGCTTCAACTCTTGCCACAAGTATCTTAGGACTGAAAGGCTTTGAAATATATTCATCCACGCCCAGTTCAAACCCCAACAGTTCATCACGTTCATCAGATTTCGCGGTCAACATGATAATCGGAACTTTAGAGTACTCTCGTATCTCCTTGCACACCTGCCATCCGTCCATCTTAGGCATCATCACATCCAGAATGATCAGCGCAATGTCATTTTGCTCAAAAAATATATCTACCGCCTGTACACCATCCTCCGCTTCAATTACATCGTAATTGCTCTTCATCAGGAAATCCCTGACCAGCTTCCTCATACGACTCTCATCATCCACTACCAGAATTTTCAACTTTTCCATATTAGTGCACCTCTCCGAATCCAAGTCTTTTCTGACAGTATACGATATAATTATGAATAAATTGTGATAAAAATCACTTATTCTAAAATAATAACATAACCAAATAATGATTTATTATTTTAGAAAGGCATAAACGCAAATATCCCGCTTATGCCTTCATATAGTTCTTTTTGTTTACTTTCTTTAACGGGACATATCTAACGCGCGCTCGGCTTCCCGCACTGCCTGTTCTCTGTCAGTCAACTCCTGCTCCCATGCAGAATATTCATTCAGTATTGCAGTCTTGTAATTGACAATCGTAGGAACATCACTGACATATGCCAGAACAATCATTGCCGCCAATGCCGCAGCCAGCAAAACATTCACACATACCGATGTGATAAAACGACCTTTGAATTCCATCTTCTGGCCTCTGGATGTCATACTGCGTCTGATGGAACTGTTATTCTCTGTCTTGTTACTGAATGTAGCATACATCGGTATCGGCTTGATCTTCTCTTTCGGCACCCCGCACTTGATCATCTGATCCTGCATTCTATGCAGATACGACATCCCCAGCGGCGTCAGAAACACTCTGTTATCAATTGCCTTATTATATACTAACAGTACATTCTCCGGTTTACGGTAGTCCAAATGCTGTTCCACATTCGCAATCTTCTTCTGTTCCATTCTCGCCGTCTCAGCATCGGCAACCGTGCCGAATCTGTAACCGCCTACCACCAATTCTTCTTCATTCATATCAATGAAATACTCCTCTATCACTGTCAAATACCTGCAGGCATTCACTCAATTCATCGTCCGCAGAATAAACAATTAAGATTATACTACCTTCTGAACATTATAGCAATCATTAGCCGCTTTTTTCTTTTTGTCTGCAATATCGCTCAAAATCCTTCCGCAGGTGCATGAAATTCTTTGTCTGATTCCGGAGATATGTATGATTGTTCTTGGCATATTCAGACATCCATTCATCCAAATCCTTATCTACCTGATACGAATAAACCATCATTGCCAACATGGAAGGTCTGTTCTCCTTATCCCGCAATTCAGAATCCACTCTGACCGTGTTATCCAAAAGTCCGTCTAATGACTCATTATACAAATCCATGTCTTCTCGTACAGATGCGACGTCTATATTCAGATTCTTGGCTATAAACCGCTCCGTTCCGGTTTGTATGGAATCTGTCTTACTGATATGTAAAAAATCCAGCATCAAATTTTCTAACAGTTCCAATTTATCAGCAATCACCTGCCTATCCTTCGTGCTCAGTTCCTTGTCGATTTCATCAAACAGCATTCCCTTTTCATTTCTCTTAACCATCCTGAAATCATTACTGAATGCCCGCAGAAAATCTGCGAATCCGTCATCTGCAATTCCCAATTTCGTATATCTGTCAAACAGTGTCAGAAAAATGAAAGAATCCTTTTTGTTAAATATATTCTTAATATCATCTGTTACAATGTTTTCAAGCCTGTGTAAGTTATCTGCAAACTTCTCAAACTCTTCCTCGGTCGCATGGTCGTTAAGATATTTGCATGCCGCCTTCGCCTGTGTCTTCCAATTATTAAAATGATTCATGCACATCATTGCTTCTACAATGATTCTTTCCACAGCGCCTTTTGTTTTATCCTTCTCGGTATAGCAGCTACATTCCACAAAAAACCTGCTGTCCAGAATTGCACGGACACGACTTGCAAATTTATCAAGATAAGTAAACGCTTTCTGGTCTGTATTCATAGCTGCATGGTTATTGTAGCGTTTGATATACTTCGATATTTGACCTCCGTCGCAGCATTCATGTATGACCGTCTCAATCTGGTATTCGTCAAATTTCTCCTGTAACTCTTCCGGAAGTTTTTCATAAGTCTTATTTTTGATATCAAATACAGCTTCCTCGTATGTGACATGTCCGTTTTTGTCTATTACCTTTTTCATATAGGGAATTAACGGATTTTCTACAGATGAGGTTATCTTATAATTCATTTCTCTGAATTTTCTTAAGGCGGCTGTCCTGCACCCTCCATCTACAATATGCAGTTTAGAGTTCTCTTCTTCCCCAAGAATAATCGGCGGAATATAATCATCTGTCAGCACCGTCACAATCAGTTCGTTAATCTGCTCGTTATTCCACACAAAATTTCTCTGAACATCTGCATTATTATCAATATCGCCTTTTCTATTTTTCCTAAGATACATTTCTAACGTATATGTCTGCTTACGTGGTCTTGCCATTTCCGTACACCTCCCATAATTCTCATTTATAATAATACTGATATATTTCTGTAGGAACGGATTGCAGCCAAACAGTCCGCATACTGTTTCTCACCGATATGCAATTCTTCCCTGATCTCATTCGGAAGATAGCCATCCGCGTGCAGCCTTAATACTTCTCTTTGAAGACCGGATAACCTGTCGAGATACAGAAGCATCCTTCTACTGTATTTTTCCTCATCTTTCTCAAATATTTCTCTCTCTATCACAAAATCATCGGCAATCAGATCTCCTATCGTATCCTCCTCGTCGTTTCCAACGGGCATATCAATGGAAATCGTCATTCTGTCCGTCATACGCTTCTCACGGTTTCTTCTTGTCATCTCTGTCTTAATCTTCTTCAATAAACAGGAATATAGGTATGCGTCAAACGATTGTGAATCATCGTACCGTCTTATAACATTCACAAATACCTCGTTGGCGAGCGAGTAAAAGTCATCCGTGTCTTTGTCTGAGATGCCGCCGAATTTCATTAAAATTTTATCCACGGTTCTGCGAAGCTTCGCTGCATTGTTGTAATAATATGTAACTAAATTCTTGTCCATTCTGATACGCCTCTTTATCTTATGTTTTTTCTAACCTGTAATGTCAAGTATAGAACGTACGTTCTGCTTTGTCAATACCATTTTCGAACAAACGTTCTGTATTTAACTTTGCATTTTCCTAAACAGATTAAACTGTTTCTAAATTATATCGGGATACTTGTCCTATTAATCGTACTCTGACTTTCTTTTCCACAAACAGTTTAAAAATCATACCTGCCTGTAAAATTTTGCAAAAATTCAAAAACAAACGGAGAAGTATATCTTATAACTGTCTGTCATCCTGACATCCAACACGATTACAGAAAGCCACTCAAAAGAAGGGAGAATGCAACAACTTATGAAAGAAACTTGTTACCCAAAAGAGACTTACCAAGTAAGTCATACCAGATTCGGGGGATTGATCTACGCCTCGGATTTCAGCACAGAGCATAGAGGAAGAAAAAGTATAAACGGTTCCGCTATCGCCATGCGCATTGCAAACGATAATAAGTTTGATGAACATTGCAGAAAAAATATGGAAAACAGACACAGACTCGTCAGTGCGAAGTCTCAACATAGTTGAGAACAAAGCAGCGCAGAAAAGGAGGCAAAAATGCTTAAATATATGATGAAACCAAAATTTAGCGGGAACATGCTTGTAATTGATTTATCCAAATTTGGATATGAGAACTATATTGCAGAATGCGTATATCGCTTCGATAAGCAGAAAGGACAATACGCTCTCTCCATATGGTTAAATCGCAAAGATCTTGACGACCGTATGCGATTATCATCCAAAAATATTGACACACAGTACATATCCGGGACAAGAGAGACCATTGTCGAAAATATATGCAGAGTGGTGCATCAAGCCGCTTCCTCTGCTAATGATAAAGGCGTCAGATACCTCGACCGTTATGTGAAAAGATATGAATATGAACTAGCATGTTTTGAACGTGGCAACGAATTATTTGAACAGGAGGCGACTTGAAAATTGCTTGACACACAATACCACCTGTATTCTGTGGATACAGGACACTTTTACAGTAATCATGAACAATATCTGCACACCATGAATAATAACTATCGAAGGGAACGCAAATACCTTCAAAATAAACTTCCACAAATAGAGCAGCATCTGAAACAGCTCGGATACACGGAACATGATATGAAAATTCTGAAAAAAGATGGCGCAGAAAATACAGATATTTCCATCCCTTCTTATAATAATGCCGCCGTTTCAGAATATTTGCACTATATCAGACTGATCAATCATAAAAGGGAGAAAGCAAAGGAATCAAAACAAAAATTACTCGCCCTTCTTCATAATAGAGTCAGTCAGAATGAGTTAACAAGCGGAGCCGATCACATTCGTTCCCTCAGAGAGGAATGTTTACACGATACCAATGTGATTTCTGTGTTTGAGTCCGCTCTCAGCAGAACAATCGGAATCGGACACGATGAATTAACGGATTCCTTAATCGTCGTGCAGATTTACTATTTGGATGTATTCAAAGATATCTGCTTCTACGGTTTTACCTATAAAAGTGAAAAATACCGGTATTTTACTTCATCTGCAGGGCAGATTCGCCAGAAAAAAGCCGTATTCATGAAAGAAACTGTGTGGAACAAAATTGAAAACGCGGTTATGTGCGGTCTAACCGTTGACAAAATCAACGCAAAAGGAGGAAACAATGTCAACAAACATCTGGCTTACATGGCTTTAACAACCTCCGCAACCGATGAATGGAAAGAATTCGATATTGATCAGTCTATTATAATTGATGATTTTGAAACAAATGTATACGGTACCTTTGACTATGTAGACGAGACCGATTATTCAATTACCAGAAAAACCGATTATGTACCAATAACTCATACAGACGGCGCCGGAATGATATTACCCTCCGTCTCAACGAAGAATTTTATGTTACGCGCACCTTGGATCAAAGGACTGTTAGGCGTGTTTGATTTCAGGAAATTCATAGAAGTAAACGCCTGCTCTCCTCTTATCACTGATATATATGGACAAGAGCATGACATTATCAAAGAAGATATCCGAATAATCTTCACGAAAAGCCAGTTTAAAATGTACAAATACTATGATTCTTGGGATGAATATAAAGATTATTTCAAAAAGTATCATTGCAGTGCCGGCAAATGTAATATTGAAGAAGACAGATTTAAAAACGCCAAGATAAACTATCAGATGCTGCAGACACTTACGGATATTTCGGATGATGAAATTGACCTGCTGACACACAAATCAGCAGAGCGCATCAAACAAATTTGCACTTCAAAAGAAACCATGATGGAGATTCTCGGAATCACACCGTATAACCAAAATCTGATTCCTTTCCAAAAAGCGGTTCAGATATATCCCGCTATGCTGAATGATACATATGCCAAAGATGTAATCCGTGATGTGAAAAACAGTCTTATCAAAAAATATCGCAGCGGAAAACTTGAAATAAACGGGAAATATACGTTCCTGCTTCCGGATTATTACGCCGCCTGCGAATATTGGTTTGCACACGTTGAGAAGCCTAAAGGACTGCTGAACGACCATGAAGTATTTTGTCGTTTGTTTAGACGCTATGACGAATTGGACTGTTTGAGAAGTCCACATTTGTATAAAGAACACGCTGTCAGACAAAATGTAGCAAACGAAACCTATGGCGGACGCAGCGCACAAGTAGAAAAATGGTTTCTTACGAACGCCGTCTATACAAGCACTCATGATTTGATCAGCCGAATTCTTCAATTCGATGTCGATGGAGACAAGTCGCTTGTTGTAGCAGATAAAGATTTCATCAGAATTGCCAAACGGAATATGAACGACACTGTTCCGCTCTACTATAATATGCGTAAATCAGAACCGACCATGCTTAATTCAAAAACCATTTATGCAGGTTTGAATAAAGCATTTACAGGCGGAAGCATCGGCACATACAGCAATGATATCGCAAAAATCTGGAACCATGACGTATTCATAAACGGCTCTGAAAAGGACAAGCAGGAAGCAGTTGACGTCGTTAAACTGTTGTGCATGGAAAATAATTTCTGTATAGACGCCGCGAAAACCCTGTATATGCCTAAACGCCCCGAATGGTTTGGGCCGGTTGTATCAAAATATACCAATTGTAAGCTTCCGGCTTTCTTCACATATGCAAAAGATAAGGAAACTTCACAAGTGCAAGACCGAAACGGAAGCTTCGTAAATAAAATCTATGACAAAATACCAAATAAACCTATTAATACCCGTGGTCTAAGATTAGACGCCATCGAATACCAAAAGATGATGTCTGACAAAAATATCACTTGCAGTAGAGAAGTCTCTAATTTATATGATGAGCTAAACCGGCAATACAGATATATGATCAATATGAAATCAGAAGAAAAAGACAATCTGCAATACATTGCCGGCAAACTCCGTGAAGAATTCAACAGACTCGGTTACTCAGAAGAGACCCTCGCCGATATGCTTGTAGAATATTTGTATGGCAGAGAAAAAAGATATAAACAATTGCTATGGTTCTGTTATGGACAGCATATCGTAAATCACTTGGAGGATAACATATGTCCGCCAAAAACTAAATTAATTCAGTGTATCGATTGTGATGAATGGTTTGAGGTCAGTCCGAAAGATCATCGTACACGTCGATGCGCGGCATGCCGGAAAAAGTACATAAAACAATACGACAGAATGAGGAAGCGCACAAATTCCGTTTAACAAATCAGTAGAAAATCATTCGTTATTTACGGACGAAAGCTGCCACACAATCAGAAAAAAGTCCGTAAATAACGCACTATTTCATGTGCGTATAAGGGAAATATAAATATACCGCACAAATAATGAATTGTGGAGGTAGAAAGTTATTTGAATATTACACAGGATATCTTAATCAAACAAATCGCGGACAGAGAACGTATCAATGAAGCAACCGTACGCAGACTATTTAAATCGGCTGAAGATATTGTTTTCGACTGCTTGTCTTCCACCACTCCATCCGAAGAAGTCAATATTAAGCTGCTAAGCGGTATCAATATTAAAAGAAAATACATAGAAAAGAAAAATTATTCCAAAGGCATGTTTCAGAATATAGATTGTCCGGAGCATGTAACTGTCAAAATATCCCTGTCAAAATATTATAACGGACAAGTCAATCAAAAACTATTCGGAGGATGAAGGTTGAAAAAGAATAGTAGAGGGTATCCATTCCCTTAATTGCATTACAAACAAGCCATCTTGCGGTGGCTGT
>ERZ808051.1234-NODE-1234-length-18264-cov-5.160939_pt1 | contig 18264 bp, 18 predicted proteins | sample MGYA00380199_ERZ808051 | MGnify/ENA primary metagenome ERZ808051 (study PRJEB31490, sample SAMN06133391) | mouse gut metagenome | isolation source: J11 | host: mice | place: China: Chengdu | collected 2015-05 ...
AAGAAGCTCCGGGCGTCCGCCCTATGAAGATTCAGAGTAAAAAACGTTTATGAAAACAAGTTTTCAACACGTTTTTTACTCTGAATCTTCGCACGGCTGAACTGTTACAGGAAATCAAAGGAGAAAGTAATGGTGAGAGCAATTTTAAACGGCTGCAATGGTGCCATGGGTCGTGTCATTACAGATATGATTTCGACGGACGATAAAATTGAAATTATTGCAGGCGTGGATATGAATACAAAAATTCGGGCAGATTATCCTGTATATCAGACACTTAAGGAGTGCCCGCCCGCCGATGTGGTCATTGACTTTTCTGTGGCTAAGGCCACGGACGGCGTAGTGGCATACTGTAAAGAAACAGGGACTCCGGTGGTTCTCTGTACCACGGGACTTTCAAAAGAGCAGCTTGCCCGTGTCCGGGAACTGTCAGAAACCACAGCCGTTTTAAGAAGTGCCAATATGTCTGTTGGTATCAATTTGCTGTTTAAGGTTCTGGCAGAAGTGGCTCCGGTTCTGAAAAATGCCGGTTTTGACATTGAAATTCTGGAAAAGCACCATAATCAGAAGATAGATGCACCAAGCGGTACGGCTCTGGCCCTGGCGGATGTCATCAATGAAAGTCTTAACAATTCCTGTCACTATAAATATGACAGAACCAAAGAACATGTAAAACGCGAAAAAACAGAGATCGGAATTCAGTCCATGCGCGGCGGCACTGTCGTCGGTGAACACGATATTATGTTTGCCGGACAGGATGAAGTGATTACATTTACCCATACCGCTTATTCAAAGGCAATTTTTGGAAAAGGCGCAGTGCAGGCTGCAAAATTTCTTGCAGGAAAAGAACCTGGAATGTATGATATGTCCGATGTGATCGGTTAAATGAAAGCAGTAACCGTTCGCAAGGTTTAGCTGTTACTGGAAATATGAATATTCTCCTTTCAAACGCACATACTAGGGGCAGAAAGGAGAATATTTTTATGGAGAAAATCAAACGGTTTGCCTTTGGCGCCATGCTGATTGCCGTTATCAGTGTGGCCGCAGCATGTGGCAGAAATGACAATAACGGCACCAACAAAACCACAGCGGGAGCTACCTCATCTGCAGCCGGAGCTTCCGGCGAGACTTCCAGATATTCCAACGACGCTTCTTCTGCTGCCGGAACCAGCAAAGCAGGTGAAAGCGGCGGAGTACTGGAGGATATGGTGGATGACGTAAAGGACGGAGTGGACGACCTGGTCACAGGAACCACCAGCACCAATGAAACGAGCAAAAGCGGCACATCCGCTGGAAACAGTTCGGCGGCAGGCCAGTAAAAAAGAAAAACAGCCCCATGACCGCAAAAATTGTAACCGTTCGGCCCTGCAGCTTCTTGCCCGCGTACCGCGGACAAGAAGCTTGCGGCGCCTGGCATGTTTTGTTCTGGATTTTTCTTTGGGAAGCATGTATAATGGCAGTAGACAAAGGCAGAAGGAACGAAAAAAGAAAGGAGCGGTGGCAATTCAGTATGTATACAGGCCGTATCATCCGTGGCGGCATGGATACAAAAGAGAAAAAAGGAAAAAACGTTTTATGGCAGTGGTAAAGCTTTTGTTCGTACTGGAGCTTTTTTGGTTTTTTACAGCTTACATAAAGTCCCATACCGTAGAACAGGTAACCGGCCTTCCGGTGGAGGAATTCCCGTTTTCCGGAGAAGATGAGGTTTACGGAATCGGAATTGGAACAGGAGAGGGCTCGCTTTTCTGGTTTCACAGCCGTACAGAGGTTTTGGAGCCCGGGAAAGAATAGCAAGTTGTTCTTGATTTTCCATAGGGGATGCATTATAATTTTTCTGAAATTACAAACCATGATGAAAAGAAAAGGATGGGCTAAGGAATGAAAAAAGTTGATTTACTGTACGAAGGCAAGGCGAAAAAGGTTTTTACAACAGAAGATCCTGACATCTTAATCGTAGATTATAAAGATGATGCCACTGCATTCGACGGTCAGAAAAAGGGGACCATCGTCGGAAAGGGCGCCATTAATAACCGTATGACAAATCACGTATTCAGGCTCCTTGAGAAGGAGGGAATTCCCACCCACTATGTGGAAGAGCTCTCTGACAGAGAGACTGCCGTCAGGAAGGTGGAGATTGTTCCCCTTGAGGTGATTATCCGCAATATCACGGCCGGAAGTTTTGCAAAGAAAATGGGCGTGGAAGAGGGAATCATACTGAAACGTCCTACTCTGGAATTCAGCTATAAAAATGACGAGCTCCATGATCCGTTTATCAATAAATACTATGCTCTTTCCCTGGAACTTGCCACGGAAGAGGAAATTGAGACAATTACCAGATACGCGTTCAAAGTCAATGAAGTGATGAAGAAATATTTTGACAGTCTGGGAATCGATCTGGTGGATTTTAAAATCGAATTTGGACGTTTCCATGGACAGATTATCCTGGCTGACGAAGTTTCTCCGGATACCTGCCGCCTCTGGGACAAGGAAACCCACGAAAAGCTGGACAAGGACCGTTTCAGAAGAGACCTTGGAAATGTGGAAGACGCTTATAACGAAGTATTCAGACGGCTGGGGATTGAGGATAGGAAATAAAAAATGGAAAAAACGCTTGCTTTTGACTTGGGAGAGGACAAGGCACATGAGGAATGCGGCGTATTCGGCATGTATGACCTGGACGGAAACGACGTGGCCTCAACGATTTACTATGGACTGTGTGCTCTGCAGCATCGGGGACAGGAAAGCTGCGGAATCGCAGTCAGTGATACATACGGACCTAAGGGAGTGGTGAACGCCCACAGAGGGATGGGGCTCTGCAATGAGGTATTCACACTGGAGATTCTTGATGGGCTGAAAGGAAACATTGGAGTCGGCCATGTCCGTTATTCCACTGCCGGCAGCAGCACCAGAGAAAATGCCCAGCCGCTGGTATTAAATTATGTGAAAGGAACGCTGGCACTGGCCCACAATGGAAATCTTGTCAATGCGCCGGAGCTTCGCAGGGAGCTTGCCCATGACGGCGCCATTTTCCAGACTACCATCGACACAGAAGTAATTGCCTACCACATTGCCAGGGAACGGGTAAAGGTAAAGACTGCCGAAGAGGCAGTGGCCAATGCCATGAGAAAGATAAAAGGCGCTTATTCTCTGGTCATTTCAAGCCCGAGAAAGCTCATGGGGGCCAGAGATCCCCGGGGCTTTAAGCCTCTCTGCATCGGAAAGCGGGACAATGCCTATATTCTTGCATCGGAGACCTGTGCCCTGGATACGATTGGGGCGCAGTTTGTCCGTGATGTGCTTCCCGGTGAGATTGTCACCATCACAAAGGACGGTATTGTCTCCAATATGATGCTCCGTGACGGAAAAGAGGCAAGGTGCGTATTTGAATATATTTACTTTGCAAGGCCTGACAGCGTATTTGATGGTGTGGGTGTTTATCACTCAAGAATTTACGCAGGCCAGTGTCTGGCCAAGGATTCTCCTGTGGATGCAGATATTGTGGTGGGCGTTCCGGAGTCCGGAAACGCCGCAGCCCTGGGATATTCTATGGAATCGGGGATTCCCTATTCCATGGCTTTTGTAAAGAATTCTTATGTGGGAAGGACCTTTATAAAGCCGAAACAGAGCAGCAGAGAATCGGCGGTGCGGGTAAAATTAAATGTCCTTCGTGAGGCCGTGGATGGAAAGCGGGTCATTATGATTGACGATTCCATCGTCCGGGGAACCACCAGCAACCGGATTGTAACCATGCTGCGGGAGGCCGGGGCCAGAGAGGTCCATGTGAAGGTAAGTGCGCCGCCGTTTTTGCATCCCTGCTATTTTGGCACGGATATTCCTTCCAGTGATCAGCTGATCGCCTATGGAAGGACGGAGGATGAAATCTGCAGAATTATCGGGGCCGATTCCCTGTCCTATCTTAAGGTGGAACGGCTTAAGGAAATGGCCGGAAATCTTCCGATCTGTACGGCCTGCTTTACCGGAGATTATCCGGTGGACCCGCCCGGTGAGGATATCCGGGGAACTTATGAAAAATAATACAAGTGAAACAGAAAAGAGGATTGTCATGTACGACAGATACCAGAGCCCTCTCTCCGAGAGATATGCAAGTAAGGAAATGCAGTACATTTTCTCCCCGGAAAAGAAATTCCGGACCTGGAGAAAGCTGTGGATTGCGCTGGCTGAAACTGAGAAAGAGCTTGGCCTTTCCATTACAGACGAGCAGATTGAGGAGCTCAAAGCCAACCAGGACGACATCAACTTCGAGGAAGCCAAAGCCCGTGAGAAGCTGGTGCGCCACGATGTCATGTCCCATGTATACGCTTACGGCTTACAGTGCCCCAAAGCAAAGGGAATCATCCACCTGGGCGCTACCTCCTGCTATGTGGGAGACAATACGGATATTATTCTGATGACAGAGGCCCTGAAGCTGGTTCGGAAAAAACTGGTGAATGTGATTGCCGAACTGGCGGACTTTGCCGATAAGTATAAAAACCAGCCGACTCTGGCTTTTACCCATTTCCAGCCGGCCCAGCCTACTACGGTGGGAAAGCGCGCCACACTCTGGCTTATGGAGCTTAAGCTGGATTTGGACGATCTGGATTATGTGATTTCCACCATGAAGCTTTTAGGCTCCAAGGGAACCACAGGAACCCAGGCGAGCTTTCTGGAGCTTTTTGACGGGGACCATGAAAAGTGCCGGAAGGCGGACCAGATGATCGCCGACAAGATGGGCTTTTCCGGGTGCTACCCTGTCTCCGGACAGACCTATTCCAGAAAAATTGACAGCCGGGTTTTGAGCGTTCTTGCGGGAATTGCTCAGAGTGCCCACAAGTTCTCCAATGATATCCGCCTGCTTCAGCACTTAAAGGAGGTGGAAGAGCCTTTTGAAAAGAATCAGATCGGTTCCTCTGCCATGGCCTATAAGAGAAACCCCATGAGAAGTGAGAGGATTGCTTCTCTTGCCAATTATGTGATGTCTGATATGATAAATCCCATGCTGGTGGCTTCCACCCAGTGGTTTGAGCGTACTCTGGACGATTCCGCCAATAAACGTCTCTCCATTCCGGAGGGCTTTCTGGCTGTGGACGGCATTCTGGATTTATACCTTAACGTGGTGGACGGCCTTGTGGTATACCCGAAGGTGATTGAAAAACATCTCATGGCTGAGCTTCCGTTTATGGCTACGGAGAACATCATGATGGATGCCGTAAAGGCCGGAGGAGACCGGCAGGAGCTTCATGAGAGAATCCGCGAGCTTTCCATGGAGGCAGGAAGGAATGTGAAGGAGGAAGGAAAAGACAACAATCTTCTGGAGCTGATTGCCGCGGATCCGTCCTTTAATCTTTCCCTGGAAGAGCTGCAAAGAACCATGGACCCGTCCAGGTATGTGGGCCGTGCACCGGAGCAGGTGGAGGAATTCCTGAATGAAGTGATTCGTCCGGTTCTTTCGGAAAACAGAGAGATTCTGGGTGTAAAGGCTGAAATCAACGTATAAGGATATTTGTGGAATACAGCAGTGTCAATAATCCAAAGGAGGATATTATCAATGGTTAGAGCAATCGTAGGTGCTAACTGGGGTGACGAGGGAAAAGGAAAAATCACGGACATGCTGGCGAAGGAGTCCGATATTATCATCCGTTTCCAGGGAGGAAGCAACGCAGGCCATACCATCATCAATAATTATGGAAAGTTTGCCCTTCATCTTCTTCCGTCCGGAGTTTTTTATAATCACACCACAAGCATCATCGGCAACGGCGTGGCATTAAATATTCCGTATTTAATCAAAGAACTGAATGATGTCACAAGTCAGGGCGTACCAACCCCGAAGATTCTGGTGTCCGACCGGGCCCAGATCATGATGCCGTATCATATTTTGTTTGATACTTATGAGGAGGCACGTCTTGCAGGGAAGTCCTTCGGCTCTACCAAGTCCGGGATTGCTCCGTTTTATTCTGATAAATTTGCAAAAATCGGCTTCCAGGTGAGTGAGCTGTTTGGCGATGAGAAGACGCTTATGGACAAGGTAGGGAACGTCTGTACCTTAAAAAATGTAATGCTGGAGCACTTGTATCACCAGCCGCTTCTGGATCCCGGTGAGGTTTTTGCAACCCTGATGGAATATAAAGAGATGATCGCTCCCTATGTGTGCGATGTGTCAAAATACCTTTATGATGCGATAAAAGAAGGAAAAAATATTTTACTGGAGGGGCAGCTTGGCTCCTTAAAGGATCCGGATCATGGAATTTACCCCATGGTAACCTCTTCCTCCACACTGGCCGCCTATGGCGCCATCGGCGCAGGCATTGCGCCGTATGAAATCAAAAATATTACGACTGTTGTAAAAGCATATTCCAGCGCTGTGGGCGCAGGCGCCTTTGTCAGTGAAATCTTTGGCGCGGAGGCCGATGAGCTTAGAAAACGCGGAGGCGATGGCGGAGAATTCGGCGCGACCACGGGACGTCCGAGACGTATGGGATGGTTTGATGCCGTGGCTTCCAGGTACGGCTGCCGGATCCAGGGAACCACAGAGGTGGCGCTTACGGTTCTGGATGTTCTGGGATATCTGGATGAGCTTCCAATCTGCGTTGGATATGAGATTGACGGCAAAGTGACAAAGGACTTCCCGACAACGGCATATCTGGAAAAGGCAAAGCCTGTATACAGGAAATTACCAGGCTGGAAGTGCGACATCCGCGGAATAAAGAAATATGAAGAACTGCCGGAGAACTGCCGGAAATACATTGAAACCATCGAGGAGGAACTTGGCGTTCCGGTGACCATGGTTTCCAACGGACCGGGCAGGGACGATATTATTATGAGAAAGTAATACAGGCGGAAAGAAAAGCGGCAGGCAAAAAGAGGCAAAGAGAGGAATCCATGGCGGATTTCCTCTTTTTGTGCAGTGGGAAAGTGCACTTTATTGCATAAAAAGCACTCTGCCTGGAATTGTACTGCCGCAAAAAGGAAGACGCCGTCGATTCAAAGGAAACGAGGACAAAAAAACATATGCCAAAGCTCAGTGACAGAGTACAGACCTTTACAGATTCCGTAATACGGAGAATGACAAGAATCAGTGATATGACTCCGGGAAGCATCAACTTAAGTCAGGGGTTTCCGGATTTTGACCCGCCAAAGGCTATTTTGGAGGCTCTTTCCAGGGTTGCAATGGAAGGCCCCCACCAGTACTCCATTACCTTCGGAGCCGAAAATTTCAGGGAGGCCCTGGCCGATATGTACACAAAAAAGCTCGGGAGAACCATAGATCCGGATAAAGAGATTGTCGTGACCTGCGGCGGCACTGAGGCCATGATGTCCGCCATGATGACGATCTGTAATCCCGGAGATAAGGTCATTGTGTTCAGCCCGTTTTATGAAAATTACGGGGCTGACGCCATTCTCTCCGGCGCCGAACCGGTTTTTGTACCGCTCATGCCTCCGGAATTTGGCTATGACAGCAAAGTGTTAAGGCAGGCCTTTGAACAGGGGGTAAAGGCCATCATTGTCTGTAATCCCTCCAACCCCTGCGGCAAGGTGTTTACGCGGGAAGAGCTTTTGGAAATTGCCGCCCTTGCAAAAGAATTTGATACTTTTGTGGTGACCGATGAGGTTTATGAGTATATTGTATATGAGCCATACAGGCATGTGCCCATGGCTTCCCTTCCGGGAATGTTTGAGAGGACCATTACATGCAGTTCCCTGTCCAAGACTTACTCCATCACAGGCTGGCGGCTGGGATATCTGGTGGGGCCGGAGGAAGTGATGGAAGGAGCGAAAAAGGTCCATGATTTTCTCACTGTGGGCGCGGCGGCTCCTTTACAGGAGGCGGCCGTCACAGGGCTCCGGTTTGATGAAAGCTATTACAGGGAACTGAAGGTGCTGTATACAAAAAAGAGAGACTATTTCTGTCACAGGCTTGCGGCCATGGGACTTCCCCATACAGTGCCCCAGGGCAGCTATTTTGTCCTGGTGGATATCTCTGGTTTTCTGGCCCTTCCAAAGTTTTCCGGATGGGGAGATATGGAATTCTGTGAGTGGATGATAAAGGAATATAAAGTGGCCGCGGTCCCGGGCTCCAGCTTTTTCAGAGAGCCGGTAAACCACCTGATTCGTCTGCACTTTGCAAGAGGAGAGGAGACTTTAAAAGAGGCGGCGGACCGTCTGGAGAAGATGGCCAGGGACTGGCTTTCTTAAGAATTTCTGACAGGCATTGAAACGGCGGAGGAAAAATGGTATCATATGGACAGACGGAAAGCTATTGTTTTGGTCCTGTATGGTCTTCGTTTTCTCTGTCCTTTCGTCTGTCGAAAAGCATCAGCCCGTAAAACAGGACAGGGAGTATAATGAGGCAGACTAAAAGAGCCAGGATGGTTTCGGAAGAGGCTCCTGTGACAGTACAGACCATAAGGGCCAGTACGGCAGCAAAGATGGCGACAATGCCAAGGACGGCTGAAATTCGTTTCATATGGAAAATCTCCTTGTGAACAAAATGAGGTGGGGAAACGACCTGCCGCAGGCGGAAAGGTCTGCGGATGGTCTTTCTCTTTATTATAATACATATCTGTGAAAAGGGAAGATAAAAACCCGGAGGGAGGAAAAAAATGAAGAAGAAATGGCTGGCTGCAGCAGCAGGCTTATGTATTTCCATGTATGCGGCAATGACTGCCTTCGGCGCAGACGGAACCTGGCTGCCGGTGAATGAAGGCTGGCAGTACAAACGGGCCGACGGTACCATGGCCAAAAACTCATGGGAAGATATTGATGGTGAATGGTATCACTTCGGAAGCGACGGACTTATGGAGACCGGGTGGCATAAAATCAGCAATATCCGCTATTACTTTGAACCCAGCGGAATCCTGGCCGAGGGATGGAAGTGTTACAACGAGGACGGCGAAGATCAGTGGTATTATTTTGACCGGGATGGGCAGGCCGTGATCCAGTGGCTTTACGACGATGGAAAGTGGTACTGGTTCAACGCCAATGGAGTGATGAATACCGAACCTTCCAGGACTATCGGCAATAAGAAATACTATTTCAATGAGGACGGAAGCGCCCAGGTCAATTTGTACCGTGGTTTTAAGTATTACGATGTGGACGGCCAGGCTGATTCGGACTATGATGTAAGAGCTGAGAACAGAAAGGGCAAAAAAATTTCCATTCCTGATGATGAGAAAGACGAGATTGCGGAAAAGCTCAATGCCCTTCCCAAGGGATGGCTGAAAAAATTCGTGGATGATGGCTGGACCTTTGTTTACTGCCCGGATAAGGAGTATTATTCTTCCGCAAAGTTTGAGGACGGCAGTGAAAGGTACTATTTCTATTATAAGCTCAGCACCTCTGATAAAATAATCCGTTTCTGCGACAAGGAGGATATCTGGACAGCCTTCGGCGAATATATATACAGAAATGCAAAAGCGGATTTGAAGGAGTTAAATTATCCTACGGAGCTGAATTATAAATTCAGCGAACTCAGCAGACTGAAAAATCTGCCGGATTCCCTGTATGAGGACCGTCAGACCCTCTTTGGGCTGCTTCTGTCAGAATATCTGGATGAAACCGGAAAAGAACGGATGGAAAATGAGATGGAGGATCTCTATTTCATCATGAATCAGATCGTCAACAGCCGGGACGGTGACGGAAAGCCCCTGGAGATGGAAAGTCCATGGGGAAATAATAAAAAATCTTAAAAATTTTTACGATTCCTCCCCATTTCTTGAGAAAGCCTGTGCAGATATGATATAGTAAAAGTACCATAAGCAGCACATGGAAATCTGAAGGAAACGGGGAGGAGTTTTTATGTTTGGAAAGCAAAAAGTGCTGGCCGGAATTCTGGGAATTACAGTTGTGGCGGCCGAACTTTTCGGATGCCAGGCGCCCGGAGCGGAAGAATCGGAAAAAAACGGGTCCGTGAGCGCAGTGGCCCTGGCGGAGTATCCCAAAGAGCCTGTCTACAAAAACGATTCGGATCGGTATGAGAACAGGAAGGAAATCCCGGAGGATTTTCTGACAGCCTATAAGGGGTTTTTTATGGAAACCGGATCCGCTCTTTTTAAGGACAGTAAGGAAAACATTATTTACTCACCTTTGAGCTTTTTTTATGCTCTGGCCTTTGCCGCCGGGGGAGCTTCGGGGGATACAAGAGAAGAGCTGCTGCATACGCTTCGCTACTCATATGTTGAAGATTTGTCAGCGGACTGCAAAGCTGCTTTTGAGGCACTCTACCATGTTCCCAATGAAAAGAACGGAAAGGACAGGGATTCGGGAGAATATTTTCCGGAATCCAGATATTCCTTTACCATGGCAAGCTCGCTCTGGGCTGATGAAACCCTGGAGGTGAAAAAGGAGTTTGCAGATTATGGAGCGGCGTATTTTTACGGGGACACCTATTCGGTCGATTTTGGGGCGCCGGAAACGGGAAAGGCCATGGCGGAATGGGTCAAGGAACGAACCGGAGGAATTTTGGAGCCTGCTGCCGCGGTTCCGGAAAATATGGTCCTGTCCTTAAAAAATACCGTTTATTTTTATGATGAATGGATGGATAAATTTGAGAAAGATAATACCAGAGAGGACAGCTTTAAAAAGGCGGACGGCGAAACCGTGATCTGCGAATTCATGAACCGGACCATGAGTTCCCACGGCTTTAGAAAAGGTGAAACCTTCACCATGTCCTCCCTGGCCTTAAAAAATGGAACCATGGAATTTTATCTGCCGGATGAGGGAGTGGATGTTCACGAGTTTTTCAAGAACCCGGATACTCTGTATGAAGTGATGGAGGGCAGGGACGGCGCCGAAATGGGGGAGGTTGTCTGGAAGATACCGAAATTTTCCTATGGAAGCAGCCTGGAGCTTGCAGCGCTCTTAAAAAATCTGGGAGTGGAAGGGGCCTTTCGGGAAGATGCAGATTTTACAGGGATTTCCGACAGCTCTCCGCTGTTTTTTTCGGCGGTGACCCAGGATGCCCATATCGGCATTGATGAGAATGGTGTAGAGGCTGCGGCTTATACGGAGATTTCCTGGGCCGGGGCGGCTATGCCTGTGGGAAGAGCGGATATGATCCTGGACCGGCCGTTCTTTTATGTAATTAAAAACCGCGGACAGGTGATTTTCATGGGAATCTGCGAGGATCCCCTGGGTTAAAGGGAATGTTTTTCCACTTGACGAATCTGGCTTTCACTGTTACCATATAAATATAACAAATGATACAAAGAAGGGCGGTGGAGGTGTGATACTGAAGATTGATTTTGACAGTGAGGAAGCCCTTTATGTGCAGCTTTGCAACCAGATTATCCGGGGAATTGCCACAGAAATGCTGCATGAAGGGGACAGTCTGCCATCGGTGCGGCAGCTGGCTGATGAAATCGGAATTAACATGCACACAGTCAACAAAGCATATGCTGTTTTAAGGCAGGAGGGGTTTTTAAGGCTGGACCGGAGACGGGGGGCCGTTATTGCCCTGGATATGGATAAACTCAGAGCTTTAAACGAAATGAAGGAGAGCCTGGCCCTGGTTGTGGCCAGAGGAATCTGCCGGGATGTGGGCCGGGAGGAGGTCCATAGCCTGATTGATGAGATTTTTGACGAATTCTGTGGACAGGAATAAAGGAGGAGACAGATGCTTTGTGAACACTGTAAAATGCGGGAAGCAACAGTGAAATATGTGGAAGTGATAAACGGGGTAAAGACGGAGCACAATCTCTGCGCGGCCTGTGCGGGCCGGGTGGATATTGGTCAGTATTCGGCGCTGTTTGAAGGGGAATTCCCACTGGGAAAGCTGCTTTCCGGGCTTTTGGGAATCCAGAACATGGACCAGAGCACGGTTCGCCTTCCAAACGTGGCCTGTCCTACCTGTGGGACTACTTATGAGGACTTTGTGACAGAGAGTAAATTCGGATGTCCGGACTGTTACAGTGTGTTCGACCCTTTGATTGGCGAAAATATCAGGCATCTCCAGGGAAGTGAGCGTCATGTGGGAAAGCGTCCGAACCATGTAAGTAATGGGGGCCCGGATGAAAAGGAGCTGAAGGAAAAAGCAGAGGGACTTCAGAGTACCCTGACAGGAGAAGAAAAAGTCCGGCTTTTGAAATCCCGGTTAAAGGACGCCCTGCGGAGGGAAGATTATGAGGAGGCGGCTTCCCTGCGGGATGAGATTCATAAATATAAAGAGGAGAGAAAGCAGGATGGAGAAGTGGTATGAGGTTCCTGAAAAGGAAAGCTCCAATGTGATATACAGCCGGATCCGCCTTGTAAGAAACTGGAAAGAATATCCATTTCCGGGAAAAATGACCGGAGAACAGAATGAGGAAATGACCAGACGGCTCTGTGAAGGCCTGACAGGTCTTGGAACTCCGGTGTATTTAAACCGGATGTCTGAGCTGGAAAAGACGGCTCTTTTGGAGCGCCGGGCCATTAACCGGGGGGCTTCCAGAAAAAAAGAACCTTCCGCGCTGATTTTATCAGAGGATGAGCGGGCAGGCGTTGTGTTAAATGGGGATGACCACATACGGATCCAGATACTGGAAAAGGGGCTGTCCCTTGCATCCTGCTATGAAAAGGCAGACAAGACGGATGATTACATCGGAGAACGTTTTGAATATTCCTTTGATGAAAAGTACGGATATTTAACGCCTTTCCCCACCAATGTGGGAACAGGGCTCCGGGCATCCGTGGTGGTCCACCTGCCAATGCTGTCTAAAAAGAAAAATTTTAACAGTCTTGTGGCTGACATGGGCCGGTTCGGCACTTCTATTCGCGGTGTCTATGGGGAAGGCGGGGAAAATTTCGGTTCCCTCTACCAGATATCCAACCAGAAAACCCTGGGACAGACAGAAAAGGAAATCATGGATCTTGTGACAAAAGCGGCGGCGGAACTGGACGCACAGGAACGGCGCCTCAGAGAAGAGGCCTTAAAACAGAGGTCCCTGGTACGCGCCGATGAAGCGTATAAGTCCTATGGTGTTCTGAAATATGCCAGAAGACTTACCAGAAAAGATGCCATGGAATTTTTATCCCAGATCATGGCAGGTGCGGCTGACGGGATTTTTACTCTTCGAAAGCCATGCTCCATTTATGGGCTGATGTTGGGAGTCCTGCCGGCAAATCTTTTGAGACAGGCAAAAAAGCCCTTAAGCAGAGAGGAACTGGATGTGGTGCGGGCTGATTTTTTACGGGCCCGGCTGCCTGAAATAAATTGACAGGAGGAACTGACAGACAGATATGGAACGATATACAGAAAAAGCGAAGGAAGCTCTCGTACTGGCAAGGGAAACCGCTGAGGAACTTGGTTCCCGGACCGTTGGCACGGAACATATGCTGGTGGGCCTGATGGAGGAAGGAAGCGGAACGGCGGCCCTGGTGTTAAAAGCCAATGATGTGAAGCCGGAGCGGGTACTGGAGCTTTTGCAGAAGCTGGTTTCTTCCTACCAGAATACAAAGACCCGGGATCGGGAAGGATACACACCCAGTGCCGCACGGGTTCTGGAAAACAGCTACCGGGAGGCGGTACGGTTCCGTTCGCCTTTGATCGGAACAGAGCATATTTTAATGGCCATGCTGAAGGAATCTGACTGCGTGGCGATCCGGCTTTTAAATACGCTGAACATTAATATTCAGAAGGTGTACATTGATCTTCTGGCCTCCATGGGAGAGGACACGGCAGTCGCCAGAGATGAATTGCTCCGCGGCCGCGGTGGGAAAAGCGGGAAAAACGGCACACCGACTCTGGATGAGTACAGCAGGGACTTAACCAGGCTTGCAGGGGATGGAAAGTTAGATCCGGTCATCGGCCGTGAACAGGAAATCAACCGTGTGATTCAGATTTTAAGCAGAAGAACGAAAAATAATCCCTGTCTGATCGGTGAGCCCGGTGTCGGGAAGACGGCGGTGACGGAAGGACTGGCACAGCTTATTGTTTCCGGGGATGTGCCGGATACCATTAAAAACAAACGTGTGGTGATTTTGGATCTTTCCGGAATGGTGGCAGGTTCCAAATACCGGGGGGAATTTGAGGAACGCATTAAAAATGTCTTAAGCGAAGTGCGGGACGCGGGAAATGTGCTTCTGTTTATTGATGAGATTCACACCATCATCGGGGCCGGAGGGGCCGAGGGAGCCCTGGACGCCTCCAATATTTTAAAGCCCTCCCTGGCCAGAGGGGAGATTCAGCTGATTGGCGCTACCACCATTGAGGAATACAGAAAATACATCGAAAAAGATCCGGCTCTGGAACGGAGGTTCCAGCCGGTAACGGTGGAGGAGCCCACAGAGGAAGAAGCCATTGAAATTTTAAAGGGACTTCGTCCCCGGTATGAGGAACATCACAATGTGACCATTACAGATGCTGCCGTAAAGGCGGCTGTTAAGCTGTCCTCGCGCTATATCAATGACAGGTTCCTGCCGGATAAGGCTATTGACCTCATTGACGAGGCATCCTCCAAAGCACGGCTCACAGTTTATGTGGAGCCCAGAGGAATTAAGGAAACAGAAGAAGAAATCGTGGCGCTGGAAAAGGAAAAGGAGGAGGCCATCAAGGCTGAGGCCTACGAAGAAGCGGGCGAAATCAAAAAAAGGCAGGAGAAAAAGAGAGAAAAGATCGCAAAACTTAAGGAAAAGTGGGAAGAGGAAAAGACATCCAGAGTCCTTTCCGTGGACGAGGGAGAAATTGCAGATGTGGTGTCAGGCTGGACCAAGATTCCGGTAAGTAAGCTTAAGGAAGGGGAAACCGAGCGGCTCCTTAAGCTGGAATCTATCCTTCACGAGCGTGTTGTGGGCCAGGAAGAGGCGGTCACTGCCGTTTCCAGGGCAATCCGAAGGGGAAGAGTAGGCCTTAAGGACCCCAAACGCCCCATTGGCTCTTTCCTGTTTCTGGGCCCCACCGGTGTGGGAAAGACAGAGCTTTGCAAGGCTTTGGCGGAGGCCATGTTCGGAACAGAAAGCGCTCTGATTCGCGTGGATATGTCGGAATATATGGAAAAGCACAGCGTATCCAAGATGATAGGCTCCCCGCCAGGATATGTGGGATATGAGGGAGGCGGACAGCTCAGTGAGAAAGTACGGAGAAATCCCTATTCGGTGATTCTCTTCGACGAAGTGGAGAAAGCTCATCCGGATGTGTTCAACATTCTTCTTCAGGTGCTGGACGACGGCCATATTACAGATTCCCAGGGGCATAAAATTGATTTTAAGAATACCATTGTCATCATGACTTCCAATGCCGGAGCGGAAAACATTGTTGCGCCGAAGCATCTGGGTTTTGCATCACAGGAAGATGAAACGTCCAGATATAACCGTATGAAAAGCGGCGTTATGGACGAAGTGAAGCGGCTGTTTAAACCGGAATTTTTAAACAGAATTGATGAGATTATTGTTTTCCATCCTCTCAACAAGGACCATATGAAGGACATTGTATCCATTCTGCTTAATACAGTCGGTAAGAGGACAAAAGACCAGATGTCCATCCGCTTAAGCGCCGGGGATGACGTGAAAGAGTACCTGATTGAAAAGGGATACGATGAAAAATATGGCGCCAGGCCCTTAAAGCGCACCATCCAGAATCTGGTGGAGGATAAGCTGGCAGAGGCTGTGCTTGAGGGAAAAGTCAGAGAGGGTGATTCCGTGAAAATATCCGTGAAAGACGGGCAGCTTAAATTTTCCGCCAGACGCCCACAAACAACTAGAAAAAGTCAGGCGGTTATGATATAATGTCGCCAGACAAGAAAAAGCTTTACGAAACACAAAAGGAGACTAAGTATTATGTCAGTGATCAATGAATTAATCCGCACGGAAGAAAACGGAACCATCAGCTTTGGAAATTATACACTGGATAAAAAATCCAAGGTTGAGGACTTTGAACATGATGGCGACTTGTATAAAGTAAAAACTTTCCATGAAATTACCAAGCTGGAGAGAAACGGCATGTTTGTTTATGAGTCTGTGCCGGGAACTGCAGTCAGGGATTTTTCCGTAAAGGATGCGTCTGTGTCTTTTAAAGTGGAGGGAAATCAGGACGCGCAGATTACAATTCAGCTGGAAGATGATATGGAATATGAAGTGTTTGAGGACGGTATGGCTGTCGGCGGCATGAAAACTAACATGAGCGGGAAATTAAGTCTTTCTGTGGAGCTTTCTGAGGGAAGGACTGTTGAGGTGAAAGTAGTCCGCAAATAAGAGCTGGAAAAGGTTTGTAAGAAAGGGATTTTATAGTGGCGAAGGCAAAGAATAGTACGGTATTTTTCTGTAAAGAATGCGGCTATGAATCCGGCAAATGGATGGGGCAGTGCCCGGCATGCAGGGAATGGAATTCCTTCGTGGAGGAGCCTGTGGTTTCCGAGAAGAAATCTCAGGCTGTCGAACGAATCCGGATTCCCGGCCGGGGCGCTGCCCCTGTTCATATTTCGGATATTTCCATAGAAGACCAGGACCGGACTGCCACCGGTTTTGAAGAGCTGGACCGGGTTCTGGGAAGCGGGATTGTACGGGGGAGCCTGGTTTTAGTGGGCGGAGATCCGGGAATCGGTAAATCCACCCTGCTTTTGCAGGTGTGCAGAAATCTTTCTCAGGCAGGAAAAAAGGTCCTCTACATCTCAGGCGAGGAGTCCTTAAAGCAGATTAAAATGAGAGCCAATCGAATCGGAGCCATAGAAGGAGAGCTCTTATTTCTCTGTGAAACAAATCTGGATGTGATTGCCGGGGCAGTGGAGCAGACAAAGCCTCAGGTGGTGATTATTGATTCGATTCAGACCATGTATCGGGAGGATATCACCTCTGCCCCCGGCAGTGTAAGCCAGGTCAGAGAGTCTACCCATCTTTTGATGCAGGTGGCAAAGGGGCTTGGAATTACTATCTTTATTGTGGGTCATGTGACCAAAGAAGGAGTGGTGGCAGGTCCCAGAGTACTGGAGCATATGGTGGATACTGTGCTTTATTTCGAAGGGGACAGAAATGACTCTTACCGAATTTTGAGAGCGGTAAAAAATCGTTTCGGTTCTACCAATGAAATCGGTGTATTTGAAATGCAGGAAGGCGGCCTTTCGGAGGTAAAAAACCCATCGGAAATGCTGATTTCCGGCCGCCCCAGAGAGGCGTCAGGTGCGGTGGTGGCCTGTTCCCTGGAAGGAACCAGGCCGATTTTACTGGAGGTTCAGGCTCTGGTGACTGCTACCAGTTTTGGAATGGCCAGACGGACCGCCAACGGCGTGGACTATAACCGTATCAATATTCTTCTGGCCATTTTGGAAAAACGCTGTGGTTATGCCATGAGCCGGTATGATGCTTATGTGAATATCGCAGGCGGAATGAAGATGAATGAACCTGCCCTTGATCTGGCTGTGGTTATGGCTCTGGTGTCCAGCTTCAAAAACCGGGAAGTGGACCCGGGAATGCTGATTTTCGGAGAGGTGGGCCTTTCCGGAGAGGTCCGTGGAGTGTCCCAGGCAGCGCAGAGAGTGGCGGAGGCTGTGAAAATGGGATTTACTGCCTGTGTCCTTCCAAAAGCTAATCTGGCCAGAATGAAGGAGGAAAGTAAAATCCGGTTAATCGGTGTGGAGAATGTGAGAGAAGCCATCAGCCTGATATAGATGCAGGCAGGAATCCATTGAAAGTATTGTCCTCCTTGCGAAGTATTTTTTCAAAAATAGCAGTTGACATTTATGAATTCTTATGATACACTCTCTGAGTGTGAGAAGCACAGGGGAATAGTTCAATGGTAGAGCAGCGGTCTCCAAAACCGTAGATGGGGGTTCGAGCCCCTCTTCCCCTGCTGAGAGATGGTGGTATTTGATGATTTTTGGTCATTAAATATCACCTTTTTTGTGGATTCATAAACAGTTGCCACATTTCTGCCACATGAAACTTTTGAAAATATAAGGGTCTGCCGCAGTGACACGGCAGACCCTCTGATGATTTCCATATGTAGTCAGATCCGGATATCCAGATGCTCTCCCAGACCGGAAGCCGGAATGGAAGCTGTCTCTATCATCTCATTTAATGCCTCGCCGGAAACTTCCATCGTATCCAGAACTTTTGACATTAAAGCCACTCCTATGTTTGAAGCGATCCGGTTTGTTGACATGGAAAAGGATAAAGCTGCAATATCCATATATACCACCTCCGCTATGAAATATCATTATAGAAATAATAGCAGAAATATTGGAGAAAATCAAGAGAGAATTGGCGGATGCAAAACGGACAAGCCCCTGGCTGTTACTGTTCACAGGTGCCCTGTGAACGTAACAGCATATGCCCATTTGAAATCGCCTGCGGCGATGGGGCATATGC
>ERZ808051.1235-NODE-1235-length-18258-cov-5.007590_pt1 | contig 18258 bp, 17 predicted proteins | sample MGYA00380199_ERZ808051 | MGnify/ENA primary metagenome ERZ808051 (study PRJEB31490, sample SAMN06133391) | mouse gut metagenome | isolation source: J11 | host: mice | place: China: Chengdu | collected 2015-05 ...
CGACAGAGTCATTCCGATCACCAGCTCCGCCACCGATTCATTGGAATATCCGGAGGCATTGCTCACCGCTATGTGCCTGGCCCGGGCGCTCTTCAAATCAATATGGTCAACCCCTGTAAAAGCCACATCAATAAATTTCAAGTTCCCGCAGGCATCGATTACTTCCCCGGAAAGCGGCATATTGGCCAGTATAATGACATCCGCATCCTTTGCCCGTCCGGCCTGCACCTTGGGATCCGTGTCCTTTTCGTAAGCAGCAAACGAGTGCCCCTCGTCCAGCAATGGCTGTACATGAGCCTGCAGCACTTCATCGTTCACTGCCAGCGATTCCAGCAAAACAATTTTCATGTTTCCCTCCTTTTAATTTCATTATTTGAAATTTAATTTTATATTTTAAAACTTGTTTATATACTATCATATATGAAAGTATAAATCAATAGTTAATTTCAACTTAATTTTATAAATTTTGACAGTTTTCAACAAATCAGTAGATTATTTATTTTGTTTATGATACTATAATTTCAATAATTAAAATCATAGGAGGGATTGTCTTATGAGTCATGAGAACGAATCTAAGACTGCCGGAAACCAATCTGCCGAAAAGGCGCTGCGTATTCTGGAATACCTTGCGGATCAGGGCGAGCCCCTGCGCCTGATGGACATTGCCCAGGCAATGGGCATGAACAACAGCACTACCCTGCGCTTTCTGACCACTCTTGCCTCCGCCGGCTATGTGGCGCAGGAGGAGGATACATCCAAATATTATCTCACCTACAAAATCGTTGCCCTGGGACACAAGGTGAGCGACGGGAAGCAGCTTCCCCATATCGTGTCCCCTTACTTAAAAAAAATATCCGAAACCCTGCGCGAATCCGTCTGTCTGGCAGTGGAGCAAAATGCCCAGGTGGTTTATGTGGACGTAAAGGAAGGCCCGTCCCAGATTGTCAAGGCCATGCAGCGCATCGGCAACATCGCGCCGCTGCATTGTACCGGCATCGGCAAGCTGCTTTTGCTCAACTATTCCGAGACGCAGCTGGACGACCTGATCCGGGAGCGGGGCCTGCAAAAGTTTACCCCCTACACCCTGACCACCAAGGAAGCTTTGCTTTATGAATTAAATGAAGTCCGGCAGAAAGGTTATGCCGTAGATAATGAAGAATGTGAGATCGGAGCCCGCTGCATTGCTTTCCCCGTTTATGACTATACGCAGAAAGTGATCGCAGGCATCAGCGTTACCGGCCCTGCCATCCGCATCACGGATGCCTTTGCCGCAAAATGGGAGCACTATATGAGACAAATGACACAGCAGATTTCTGCGCGGCTGGGGTGGGGCGTCAAATAGCCTTTACCTTTTCCAATATGTTTCAGACCAGTAAGGCGTATTGGCAAATACATACTCCTTTCCGTCTGCGGCCGGGAAAGGTGTGATAAAACCGATGGCATCCGAGAGATTCTCCACATCCGGGTTGGCTTCCATGAAAGTGACAGGATCAAACTGACCGCCCAAAATTGCACAGGCATAGCCGCTGTGGAACTTGCCGATGGCATCCCCAAGTCTGACTGGATGTCTTCCTGAGACTGCTCCACGCTGCTCTCCCCTGCGTCCTCGCCGCAGGCCGCCAGCATGCTCACCGCCATGCCGACTCCCAGCGCTGCCGCCAGAATTTTTTTGCTTTCTTCTTTAACATAATTACTCTCCTTTCTCACTCTTTGATAGAGCCTATCATAATCCCGCTTGCAAAGTATTTCTGCACGAAGGGATATACCATAATGATTGGAACTGCCGCAACAATGATAATGGCGTTTTTCACCGATTCCGAATAAGCGTTCCCCATCTGATTCGCCTTTTCCACTGCGGCGGTGCTCTTTAGCACAGTGCTCATATTCATGATTGCATTCCTTAGAACCAGTTGCAGAGGATACTTCTTCGTATCGTTGATGAACAGCATGGCATTATACCACTCGTTCCACCGATCCACAGCGTAAAACAGACTGATAGCCGCCAGAATAGGTTTGGATATAGGCAGAACAATCCGAATCAGCACCTTAAAGTCACTGGCTCCATCCATCTTTGCCGATTCCTCCAGCCCCTTTGGCAAATCCTTGAAGAAATTCTTCAGCAAAATCAAGTATTCTGCGTCAGTCGATTGCATGGTCAATCCTGATATGGCCTCCTGACCATACTCTCCTGCCGGACCATTCTTCATCCTCCCCACTCCAGAACTCATCTGATGGAAGCAGTCCCAGCGGAAGGAATACTGCCGTACACAGGTACAGGCTGCCGATATTGATATATTCTTCCGCCAGCTCCGGCTGATGCCCATAGACCCCGGGCAGAAGCCATCCGTCCCCATCGAACATATCCGGGGCGCTCATGACCCGCCGAATCACCGCGCCAAGCCCGCAGCGCACGGAAGCAGGGCTGATTCCCTCCTCCAGCCCATGCTGCAATGCTGCCTGGGAAAGCATATGGAACGCGCCGAATCGGTAACAGATCGAACGGCCTACAACCGGATAAGAGCCTTCCGGCCCAATCATCCGTTCCAGCACAGAGGCATATCTGGCAGCCCGGGAAATCACCCTGTCCCTCATCTGTGCAATTTCCCGGTTCTCCTCCGAAAACAGCGTCACCAGATCCACATACATGGGCTGAATCACAAAACTGTTATAGTAGTCCCAATGGAACATGGCTCCGTCCCCATAGATACCGTCCCCTTTGTACCATCCCTGAAAGGTCCTCAATGCATAAAGGACGCGCATCATGTCGTAAGGCTCACCCAGGACATAAAGAGCCGCCTCCACCATGGCTGAGAAGAATATCCAGTTTGAATTGAACGCCGGTATCTGCCGGGAGCTTCTGAATGCCTGCGCCAGATTCCGACGCTCCTCCCCGGAAAGCGCCCCCGCCAATGCCCTGGGAGCCCGCACAATCGCATGGGCCAGAAAAGCCGTATCCACAAGCGGCTGTCCTCCCCTGTCAAAAACCATATAATCCGGAGATTCCGGATCCGTTGCTCTCGCGATGCAGCGAACCGACTTCTCGCGATATTGTCTCTGTAGTGCCTGTTCCCCGGGGTTCAAGCCGTCACTATCCGCCTCCAGCCATGGAGCCAGTCCCTGCATGCTTCTGCCAAACGCTTCCAGGGGCGCGAACTCGGCCCGCTCACTGTGGAAGCCCAGGGGCATCTTCTTTTTCAATTCCCCGGCCGCCAAAGCATCCAATACCGGATCTGTAATCTTTAACAGGGCGGCCAGCCATTCCTTTCTGCCGTATGTCATGTCATCTTCCTTTCCTTTTTTAACCGGAGCGTCTTTCTGCATCTAACAAAAAGCCATTTTTTCCATCTCTTTTATGTTTATAATTATACACTATTGACAATTGCAATATAATATCTTATTGTATTTAAAAACTAACACTTTCTACTATTTTACGAGGAGTCACGATATGATCAAAGCAATTAGAGGCGGATATGAGACCAGACATCCCATCGGTTACAGAATGTATCGTCCTAACGGACTGCCACATCATGCCCTGCTCATCATAAGAAGCCACGGAGAATATGACTTGAACGGTGTATCTCATGTAGCGGAGCCAGGTTATGCTCTCCTGCTGGCACCAAATACCCCGAACCACTATGGGAACCCAAACGGTAATTATGTAGATGACTGGCTCCATTTTTCCATAGATGGCTGTCCCATGAAAGAAGAACTGGACAGCATTTCAAACGTTCCCTTTCCCATCGGCAATATTGACCTGTATACTTTCTGTATCCGGCAGATTTTATGGGAACTTTCCTATGGCTCTCCTGATTATGCCGATGCAAACATAAACGCACTCTTTCAGCTGCTCCTCAACCATCTCCTTATGGCTTATCAAGTACGGAACAGCGGCAATACTCTGCTGCCTCATTATAATGAGCTACAGCAAATACGGATGGATGTCATGAACTCTTTTTCAAATCCGCACTCCATTCAAGAAATTTCCTGTAAGCTAAAAATAAGTGAATCCTATTTCCAATATCTGTATAAGAAGCTTTTTGGAGTCACCTTTCTTCACGACCTGATTCAAGCCCGAATCACCCATGCCAATTATCTGCTCCTTACCACCAGCCTGCCTATCAATCAAATCGCCGAATTGTGCGGCTATACCAATGAAGTGCATTTCTACAGGCAGTTCAAAAAAATAATAGGCACCTCCCCCGCAAAATACAGGAAAAGCGCCAATGCCTAGCTCCCTCTACGATGTCAGAAAAAATATCCCACAGGAAGAGCAATGTCGACATAACATTGCTTCCTGTGGGTGTTTTTAGTTCAGAGGCTGAAACTGTCAAAGTCCGTCCTTAACCGCTGCCTCTGTTTTTCAGTCATTCCTGTCCTTTTTCTTCTGAAAAAAGTACTCCATTGTTCCAGCCTTTTCACCAGTAAGAATCAGATGACCAATCAAGAAGTCATACTTTTCTTTGCCGCTTCCCTCCGGATACGGAATCAGGACATCAATGCCGCCAGTTGGGAAATTTTCGTCTGTTACCGTTAGCCATGTATTTCCGCCGTCAGCACTGTATTTCAATGTGATATCAATTCTCTGGACAAAACATGCCTTATACGCACAGTCTACAGCAACACCATCAACAGTTCAAGTAGCCAGCTGCTGCAATTCGTATTTCCAGTTGCGGCTCCGGAAGCCATTGCTCCCACCGCAATCACATGTGATGTATATCCGCTTTGCGCCAGGAAATGCATTTTTCCCCACAGCATCCCACCAGCATGATATGCTGGTTGCTGCGAATTCAGATGTGTTATGACTGGTTCCAAGGTTGACAAATCCGGTATTGTTGTTGAGGACACAGACTCCATAAGGGGCGAAAAGGATCTTCCCAAAACCTATGATTCATTCATCACTGTTGAAATGCCAGACGAATCAGCTGTCGGCATAAAGACGAAGCAGATTGAGACAATTTCGGAGGAATATATTGGGAAGCTTAAGGATGCCCACACTTGTCTTCGTGCTGAATACCGGTCTGAGAGAGGGATAACTTCTGGCGCTATCCAAAAATGGTATCCAGAAAGATTCAGAGGGGCGCATGAGCATCCATATTGCAGAGACTGTCAGCAACGTGAAAAACAGGGACACGCGTATTGCAAAGCATTATACCCAGATTATCACGCCTCCAAAATATCCCCGGAGCAACAGGGTGATTCCTTTAAATCAGGAAGCCCTAAAATGCCTGAATATCATGCTGGAGACTTATGGACAGCACCAAATCCGGGATGATTTAATCGTATGTACCAATACCGGTAATTTCCCTACCAGCCGGAACATACAGGAGACGCTTGACAGAATCTTACGCAAATGTGAGCTGCCGCATTACGGAACCCATGCACTGAGACATACCTTTGCGACAAGATTACTCAGCAAAACATCAAGTCATCAGGACATAAAGGCAGTGGCCGAGCTGCTGGGCGATGACTATAAGGTCGTTATCAAAACATATCTTCATACGGATACCGGTGGAAAACATGATTTGGTTGACCAACTGTAAGACCTATGCCTCTCCACCTATTTACCACCTTATGAAAAGATTTTATCCGATTTTAAACGGTCGGAAACGGTGTTTATGAAAAAAAGAAGATTTTTTGAAAAAACTTAAAAAAGGAACGGGAACTTAAGGAAACATGGGCATCGCAGGGAAAAAAGGGCAGCAAAAAACCCCGCATGAATCGGGGTTCTTCAGAGGCGCAGACCGGATTTGAACCGGTGAATCAGGGTGTTGCAGACCCACGCCTTACCACTTGGCTACTGCGCCTTAATATAAAATATGCAATTGTCTCATAAACGTGCATCAATGACTCCGACGGGAATCGAACCCGTGTTACCGCCGTGAAAGGGCGATGTCTTAACCGCTTGACCACGGAGCCTTAATCATAAACAACCGCCGCCTTCATGGTGACCGATAATTATACTAGCACATAATCACCTGTTTTGCAAGCATTTTATTTATTTAATTTTGGATTTTTTTTGTGAGGCAGGTTTTCCGCTTGAATTCATGCGATTTTCAGGACAAAAATTTTTTACTTTACAGTCTTTTTCTGTTATAATGAATTGCGCCGATGCGCAAGCAGGTCATCAATTTCTTAGCAGAAATTGGTGACAAATTATAATGAATTGCGCCGATGCGCAAGCAGGTCATCAATTTCCTGGCGGAAATTGGTGACAAATTATTACGAGGAGGGACACATGCAGAGGATTTTGATTGTGGAGGACGATGCGGAGAATAATCAGATCATCCGGGATTATCTGGAGGGGCATGGATATTCCTGCGCACAGGCCTATTCTGGCAGCGAGGGGAAGCTTCTGTTTTTGATGGAAAACTTTGATCTGGTGCTCCTGGATCTGATGCTTCCCGGGATTCCGGGGGAGGAGCTGGTCTCCCTGTTTTCCAAAACCGTTCCGGTCATCGTACTGTCCGCGAAGAGCGGACTGGACAGCAAGGTAGATGTGCTGTCTGCCGGGGCGGAGGATTATATCTGCAAGCCCTTTGACCTGCCGGAGCTTCTCGTGCGGATCCAGATCCGCCTGCGCAGCCGGAACCGGGACCGGAATGGGACAGAAGCGGGAGCGGCGGCAGCAGAGCAGAGGAAAAAAGCGTCCGGGAAGGAAGGCGCGGAATATGAGCGGCATGCTTACACCTACCGGGACTGGACACTGAATCCGGATACCTGGGAAATGACGGCAGACGGGCAGCTGGTGGAGCTGACCAGACATGAATTTCTGATCATGGAGCTGCTGATCCGCAATCCGCGGCGTGTCTTTACCAAACAGATGATCTACGAATACGCGTGGGGAGAGGAGTATCTTGCCGAGGACAAAACGATCAACGTACATATCAGCAATATCCGTTCCAAACTAAAAAAGAGCGGTACGGATTCCTACATCCAGACGGTGTGGGGAATGGGCTTTAAACTTTCTTAAACTTTTCTGAGCACTTTTTAAAACCTGGAGGATTATACTTGCTTTTGTAAGGAATCAGTATAGCGGAAGGGAGAAGCATTGATGAAGGAGCAGGAAAAGGGGCTGGCCGTGGAAGCGGTCTGCCTGACGAAAATGTATCAGAAAAAGGCCGCGGTGAATCGGCTTGACATGTCTGTACGGGAGGGAGAGATCTACGGATTTATCGGCAAAAACGGGGCTGGAAAATCGACCACTATGAAAATGCTCTGCGGGCTTGCAAGACCTGCGGAAGGAGAGATCCGCCTTTTCGGAAAGCCGGTTAGCGATCCGGCAGTCCGCAGGCGGATGGGCGTGCTGATCGAGGCGCCGGGACTGTACCCCAATATGACGGCAAGGCAGAACGCGGTGATGAAGGCAAGGTGTATGGGCCTTGCGGATGAAAGGAGCGTGGATGAAGCACTGCTTCTGGCAGGGCTTGCGGATACCGGGAAAAAGAAGGTAAAGCATTTTTCCATGGGGATGAAGCAGAGACTGGGAGTTGCGCTGGCAATGCTGGGGAATCCGGATCTCCTGATCCTGGATGAACCCATCAACGGCCTGGACCCGGAGGGAATCCGAGAACTGCGCCGGCTCGTGCTGCGGCTCCATGAGACGGGAAAGACCATTTTGATCAGTTCCCACATCCTGGGGGAATTGAGCAAGATCTCCACTGTCTACGGGATCATCAAGGACGGGCAGATGATCGAGCAGATCACCAGTGAGGCTCTAGAAGAAAAATGCATGGACTATTTTCAGATTGAGGCAGATGACGTCAGCCGGGCCCTGGTATTGATCGGGGAGGCATTTCCGAAGGTCCGGGCAGAGGTGGCAGACAGCCGCCTGGTACGCGTCTATGGGCTGTCAGAAGGGGCGGGACTGATCCGGCTCCTGGTAGAAAAACAGGTTCAGGTGTATGCTTCGGGTTTCCACCATATGGACCTGGAGGAATATTTTATCAGCCGTATGGAAGGGGGAAGGGCAGATGTTTAATTTATTTCGTATGGATCTGTACAGGATGAAACGAAGCAGATCGGTGTATGTCTGCCTGGGGCTGCTGCTCCTGGCATCTGCCTTTGTATATACCATGATGTGGCTGCTGGCTGTGCCCCAGGGACAGGAGACGGCGATCCGCATCGGGATGCTCACGGCTGCAGAGGCGCAGGATTATCAGATGATACTGGATGGTGTGGATACGCTGGAGATGTTCCGGCAGATCAGCCTGGACGGCGGAGCGTATTGCGCGATATTCGGGATCTGCGTGATCCTGTTTGTATGCATGGACTATAAGAGCGGTTTTGTGAAAAATATCATGGCACTCTACCAGAACCGCTGGATATATGTGGGGAGCAAACTTTTGGCGGCAGCGACCCTGAATATTCTGTATCTGCTCCTGAACTATCTGTTTGTATTGCTCCTGAATGGTTTGTTTGGAAAGATGATTCCCTGGGCAGATCTGAGAGATGTGTTGTTTTATATGGCCTGGATATGGCTTTTGACCACGGCATTTGCAGGGCTCCTGCTCCTGATCTGTGTGTGCGCCCGGAGCACTGCGGCAGGGGTGCTTGCGGCTATCCTGCTGGGAAGCGGGACGATTGTGGATATTCTGAATCAGATCTTCGCCCTCTTCCATCTGGGAGACTGGATGAAATACAGCATTTATATGACAATCTCTGCGGGGCCGTCCAAGTATACGTCCCTGCAGGATCTGCGGGTGTTCGCTCTGGGCGCGGGATTCCTGATCCTGTATTCTCTGCTTGCAGGGATCGTGCTGCAAAAGCGGGATATCTGACCGGATTCGCCTGCAGCAATCTGTGAAGGGAGGCGTTTTGTTATGATCGCTGCACTGATAATATTCATGATCCTGTGCGTGTGGCTTCTGGCGCGGTATATCCGCAGTATTCTGGAGCTTCGTTCGATCTGTGGACAACTGGAGGAAATGGAACGGGGAAGCCATATGGAGCTGGGAGTGTACAGCCGCCGGAGAGAAGTGCTGAAGCTGTGCAGAACCTTGAACAGACTGCAGAGGAAGCAGGAGCGGGACCGGATTCTATATGAAAAGGCGGAAAAACAGCTCAAGCGGAATATTACCGCCCTGGCCCACGATATCCGGACTCCCCTTGCCGGAGCTTCCGGTTATGTACAGCTTGCCGGGGAATGCAGGGAGGAGGACAGGAGGGCATATTATCTGCAGGCTGCGCAGGGCAGGCTGAAAGAACTTGGAGACATGCTGGAGGAACTTTTTCTGTTTACAAAACTGACCGGCGGTGATTTTGAACTGTCGGTTCAGGAGGTGCAGGTGCTTCCCCTGCTCAGCGACTGTCTGGTGGGGATGTATCAGCAGTTTGAGGAAAAGGGGATCTCGCCGGAGGTTCTGTTTACATCAGAGGAACTCCGCGTATGGGCGGATGAAGAATGTCTGAGACGCATTTTCCATAACCTGATCCGCAACGCCCTGTTGCATGGTACGGGAAATCTCGTGATCACTCAAAATAGCCGGCGCCTGATTTTCGAAAATACCGTATCGGAAACCAGCAGGCCGGATCCAAAACAGATTTTTGAACGGTTTTATAAGGCAGATTCAGCCCGGAGGAAAGGATCCTCCGGGCTTGGGCTGTTTATCGTAAAAGAACTGATGGAAAGAATGGGCGGGAGCGCGGCGGCGGAGCTGGAAAGGGAAAAACTGTGCGTTATACTGGAATTCTCGAAATAATTTGTGGCTGAAAAAGGATTAAGTGTATTTGAGTCTGGACATTTTTCTTTGGTATGGTATAATATAAACGGGTTTTTATAGATGAATGGACAGATGACCCTAAAGTATTTATTTTTCAGGGCGATATTACATACGCGAAACTGACAGGTCAGAAATCATGGTTATGGAGGATGATTGATTTATGAATGAGAAAAGTAAAAACAAAGAAAGGATTTTGATCGTCGATGATTCTGAGATGAATCGTATGATCCTGGCGGATATGCTGGAGGATCAGTATGAGATTTTAGAAGCGGCGGACGGTGCACAGGGAATTTCAATCCTGCAGCAGATGAGTTCTCAGATTTCACTGGTCCTTCTGGACATTGTGATGCCTGAGATGGACGGATTCGAAGTCCTGGCGGTCATGAATCAAAAGAAGTGGATCGAAGATGTGCCTGTGATCATGATTTCCGCAGAGAGCATGCCTTCCTATGTACAGAGGGCTTATGAGCTGGGCGTTACGGACTATATCAGCCGTCCGTTTGATTCGTTGGTTGTACAGCGAAGGGTGATCAATACCATCATGCTTTACGCAAAGCAGAGGAAGCTCATCAAGATGGTCACGAACCAGATGTTTGAGAAAGAGAAGAATGCCAGCCTTATGGTTACGATCCTGAGCCATATCGTGGAATTCCGGAATGGGGAAAGCGGCCTTCACGTGCTGCATATCCAGACGATTACGGAACTTCTGCTGAAAAGCCTGCTTGGGAAAACGGACAAATATCAACTGTCCCACGAGGATATCAATATGATCACCATGGCCTCTGCGCTGCACGATATCGGTAAGATCGCCATTCCTTCCGAAGTCCTGAACAAGCCGGGACGGTTTACGGCAGAGGAGTACGAGGTGATGAAGACCCACTCCGCAGTGGGCGCCTCCATGCTGAAGGATCTGCCGTTCCATCAGGATGAGCTGCTGGTCAAGGTGGCTTACCAGATCTGCCGGTGGCATCATGAGCGGTATGATGGCCGAGGATATCCGGACGGCCTGAAAGGGGAGGAGATCCCGATCAGCGCCCAGGTTGTTTCCATGGCGGATGTCTACGACGCGCTGACCAGCGAACGGGTGTACAAAAAAGCATTTTCACACGAGACGGCCCTGCAGATGATCCAGAACGGAGAATGCGGTACGTTCAATCCGCTTTTGATAGAATGCCTGCTGGATGTGGCGGACAGCCTTCTGGAAGAGATGAAGGCTGCTTCTCTGACCAGTAAAAATGAGAAGGAGATCCGCAGCATTGTAGACGAGATCCTTCATCATGAAGAGCTGGATGATTCCAACAGCGCGCTGCAGTATCTGGAAGAGGAAAGGATGAAATATCAGTTCTATGCGTCGATTTCGAGAGAGATTCAGTTCGAGTATACGGTTTCCCCGTCCGTGCTGACGCTGACGGAGTGGAGCGCGCAGTGTCTGGGGCTTGACGAGATCACGATGGACCCGCTTAATAAAGAGAAGGTTCTGGAATCTATGAGCAGCCAGGACCGGCAGAACCTTCAGGAGCTTCTTCACAACGCGACGCCGGAAGAGCCGGATGTGCGCTTCAAATGTAAGACAAGTGTGGGCGGAAAGGTACGCGCCCGTGAGATCGTCTGCCGTTCGATCTGGTCTGACGATGAAAAGCCGCAGTATCTCGGCGTGATCGGCAAGGTGCTCGCCGACCATGATGAATAGCAGTTCATGAAAAGGCAGAATCTGACAAAAGTGGTTGGAAGAGGAAGCTTTTATATAAAAGAATTTTTTTAACAAATAGTTTTTTTGGAAGGAGTAATAATAGAGATGACAGTAAAAGAGTGTTATGAACAGATCAATGGAGACTACGAAGGCGTATTTGGCCGCTTCCGCGGAGACGAGAGGATCAAAAAGTTTGCGTTAAAGTTTCTTGCCGACGGAAGCTATGACAGTCTGTGCAGGACCCTGGAGGCCGAAGACTACAGCGAGGCCTTCCGTGCCGCGCATACGTTGAAGGGAGTCAGCCAGAACCTGGGATTCACCGGACTTTATATGGCCAGCGAGACATTGACGGAGATGCTACGCAGCCATCCGGAGGATTATACTCCCTCCATGCTGGACGGACTGAAAGCAGAATATGAAAAGACATTCGCGGCAGTTCAGAAATTACAGGCAGAATAAAGAGGAATAGTCTATGTACCAAAAAACGAAAAAGAAGCTGTGGGTTAGTTTCTTATGCCTGATCGTGATCTGTATCGTTATTTTTGCATGGATGTACCAGTTCCTGGGTGAAAAAAATGAACAGACAGTCAACGAGATCGGAATGATCTACATGTCAGAGATGAACAGGCAGCTGGAGCAGAAGTATTCCACGATCATTGATCTGCGGAAGTCGCAGGTGGAAGGGATCCTGAAGCGTACCTCTCCGGAAACTGTCAGCTACGATGAGCAGATGCTGGAGGAGATGCGTCTCAATGCCAGTGTCCGCAGTGCCGTATATATGGGCTTTTATACGGAAAACGGAGCGAATGAGGTGATCTACGGAGAGCCGGTGGAGATGGAGAATACGGAGGAGTTCCAGAGATTTCTGAATGGGGAGATTCAGATCACCTCCTGTCTGTCCGCGGACGGGGAAAAGATACTCATTCTGGGGGTGGAAGCGGAATATCCGATGAAAGACGGCGGAAAAAGCGAGCTTCTGGTTGTAGGATTCAGTATGGAGGATCTGGAAAAAGCACTCGTCACACAGGAAGAGAATGCGTTGGTATATACGCATATCATTGAGGAAGACGGAAGCTTTGTCGTAAGAACAGGATATGACGGATGGTCCAACTATTACGACTACATTCAGGACAACATCGGAGAATTCAATGGGAAGACACCGGACGCATATGTGACGGAGCTTCAGAATTCAGTCGGGAGAAATGAACCATTTTCGGAACTGGTAGTCGTGGGGAAGAGCCACAGGCATCTGTATTGTACGCCCCTTCCCGGTTCCGGCTGGTATCTGGTAAGTGTCATGCCCTATGATGCGCTGGACAAGATCATAAGCAGCTTGGGTGAGCAGCGTATCGGGCTTGTATTGGGAGCTTGCGGAACGCTGATATTCGTAGTGCTGATTGTTTTTGCGGTCTATCTGCGTGTGATTCATCAGCAGATGGAAGAGCTGGACAGGGCAAGGAAGGACGCAATCCATGCCAATCAGGCGAAGAGCGAGTTCCTGTCTAACATGAGCCATGATATCCGGACTCCGATGAACGGGATCGTAGGGATGACGGCCATCGCCATGGCGAACATTCAGGATCCGGTCCGGGTTCAGGACTGTCTGAAAAAGGTTACATTATCCAGCAAGCATCTGCTCGGGCTGATCAATGACGTGCTGGATATGTCGAAGATTGAGGACGGCAAGCTGTCTCTGAATATGGACGCCCTTTCCCTGCGCGATACGATGGACAGCATTGTAAATATCGTGCAGCCGCAGATCCACAGCAAGAAGCAGCATTTTGATATTTTTGTGCAGAAGATACAGACGGAGGAGGTATACTGCGACGGAGTGCGCCTGAACCAGGTGCTTCTGAACCTCCTGTCAAATGCAATCAAGTTCACGCCGGAGGACGGCAGGATCAATATCTATCTTTCCCAGGAGGACTCTCCGGCAGGAAAGGACTATGTCAGATGCCATTTCCGGGTAAAGGATACCGGCATCGGAATGTCGCCGGAGTTTGTGGAAAAGGTTTTTGACAGCTTTACCAGAGACGAGGAGCAGGTCCGCAAGATTGAGGGGACTGGCCTTGGAATGGCGATCACGAAGTGCATCGTAGAGGCAATGAAGGGAACCATTGAAGTTCAGAGCAAGCAGAATCAGGGTACGGAATTCCATGTGACGCTGGATCTGGAGAAGGCGGAGACCCGGGTGGAGGATATGCTGCTCCCCGATTGGAATATGCTGGTTGTGGATAATAACGAAGACCTCTGTCAGAGTGCGGTGCATGCTCTCGGTGAGATCGGGGTCAACGCGGAATGGTCAGTGAACGGCAGACAGGCGCTTCGGATGGTGGAGGAACGTCATGCCAGACATGACGATTATCAGGTCATTCTTCTGGACTGGAGGATGCCGGGAATGGACGGGCTGGAGATGACCCGTGAGATCCGCAAGCTCGTGGGAGATGAGATTCCGATCCTGATCGTATCGGCGTATGACTGGAGCGATATCGAGGAAGAAGCGCTTGCGGCGGGGGCGCATGGATTCATTTCCAAGCCGCTGTTCAAGTCGAACCTATATGTCGGCCTCAGCAAATTTGCCGGAGAGACTTCCGCGCCGGAAGAGAAGACCCATGATACCCATAACTTTACAGGAAAGCGCATCCTTCTTGCGGAGGACAACGACCTGAATTGGGAGATCGCGGAGGATCTTTTGCTGGAGGTTGGATTTAAAGTAAACAGGGCGGAGAACGGGCAGATCTGTGTTGAGATGTTCGAACAGTCGGAGATCGGAGAATACGACGTGATCCTGATGGACATCCGGATGCCTGTGAAGAACGGATATGAAGCGGCGAGGGCGATCCGTGCTCTGGACCGTCCGGATGTAAACCTGCCGATCATCGCAATGACGGCGGATGCGTTTTCGGATGATGTACAGCATTGTTTGGACAGCGGCATGAATGCGCATATTGCAAAGCCGATCGATATGGACAAGCTTCTCGTCCAGTTGGAAAAGTATATAGAGTGGGGCGAATCTGCGCAGTAAGACGGACGGCGATATACTGAGCGGCAGATAAAATCTGACGCTCAGTATATTTTTGCCGTCCCTGTTGATTGGAAATAAGAAAGGGAGACGTGCATTTATGGAAATGGTACAGGCACGGGAGCTGATCTATGAATATGAAAAGCGCGACGATGAAGGCAATGTCATCGGCATGAACCGCGCGGTGGACGGGATAGATATTGACATCAGCCCGGGACAGTTTGCTGCAATCCTGGGGCACAACGGTTCGGGAAAGTCCACGCTTGCCAAGCACATGAATGCGATCCTGGTGCCGACCGGCGGAACCATGTGGGTGAACGGAAGGGATACAAAGGATCCGCGGGAGCTGATGCAGGTGCGCCAGTCGGCGGGAATGGTGTTCCAGAATCCGGATAACCAGATCATCGGTACGGTGGTGGAGGAGGATGTAGGGTTTGGGCCTGAGAATCTTGGAGTTCCCACAGATGAGATCTGGAAACGGGTGGAGGACAGTCTGAGAGCAGTAGGAATGCTGGAATACCGGACACATTCTCCCAACAAGCTTTCCGGCGGGCAGAAGCAACGGGTGGCAATTGCAGGGGTGATCGCCATGGAGCCCCAGTGTATCGTATTGGATGAGCCGACCGCAATGCTGGATCCTAACGGAAGGAAGGAAGTCATCCGCACTGTGCAGGAGCTTAGAAAGCGTCGGCATGTGACGGTGATCCTGATCACCCACTATATGGAGGAGGTCATTGACGCGGACCAGGTGTATGTGATGGACAACGGCCATATTGTGATGAACGGAACACCCAGGGAGATATTCAGCCGAGTGGAGGAATTGAAAAAATATCGTCTGGATGTGCCCCAGGCAACCATGCTGGCGGAGGAGCTTAAGAAACGGGGGCTTCCGATTCCCAGAGGGATCCTTCGGAAGGAAGAACTGGTAGAAGCAGTTGCGGGCCTCGCGCGATACGGACGGCAGGAGAACGGATAGACGCGGCGGCGGGATCGCCGCGGATCTGCGGTTTTAGATACCATCGTATGCAGAAAAGCTGCCAGTGGCAGGTTTTCTGTATGAAGCTTGGAAACAGGGGGATATGATGTCGATTCGATTGGAGCATATCAATTATATATACAGTGAAGGTACTGCCTATGAAAAGCACGCATTGAAGGATGTGTCTCTGGAGATCCCCCAGGGGCAGTTTGTGGGCGTGATCGGGCATACCGGTTCCGGGAAGTCCACGCTGATCCAGCATTTGAACGGATTGATCCGGGCATCCTCGGGGACACTCTACTATGAAGAAAAAAATGTCTATGACAGCGGATATCCGATGAAGGAGCTGCGTAGCCAGGTGGGTCTGGTCTTTCAATATCCAGAGCACCAGCTGTTTGAGGTGGACGTATTTACGGATGTCTGCTTTGGCCCGAAGAACCAGGGGCTCTCTGCGCGGGAATGTGAAGAGCGGGCAAGAGAAGCACTGGAGCTGGTTGGATTTCCGGAAAAGTATTACCGGCAGTCGCCCTTTGAACTGTCCGGCGGTCAGAAGCGGCGGGCGGCCATCGCCGGGGTACTGGCAATGCGCCCCAAGGTTCTGGTGCTGGATGAGCCGACGGCAGGCCTGGATCCGAAGGGACGGGACGATATCCTGGATCAGGTGGCGCACCTTCATGCACAGACCGGGATGACGGTGATCCTGGTATCCCACAGTATGGAGGACATTGCAAGGTATGTGGAGCGGATCATTGTGATGAATCACGGGCAGAAGATGCTGGATGATACGCCGAAGAATGTATTTTCTCACTATAGGGAGCTGGAGCAGGTCGGGCTGGCGGCTCCCCAGGTTACGTATATCATGCATGATTTAAAAGAAAAGGGGCTTGGCGTGCGGACCGATGCCACGACGGTGGAAGAGGCGGCGGATGAGATCATGCGGGCTCTGAAGCGTGTTTGAAAAACGCAGCCATGAGCATCAATGAAAAATCTTACAGCTTTGATGTTCTGAACAATATTTGAGAATGAAAAAGGAGTTTCCATGATCAGAGATATTACAATCGGGCAGTATTATCCTGCAAAAAGCTGCATACACCGGCTGGATCCCCGGGTGAAGATCGTCTGTACGCTGCTGTTCCTGGTTTCCCTGTTTGTGCAGAACAGTGTGCTGGGATACGGCATCGCGACGTTGTTTCTGGCAATGGTCATCAAGACCAGCAGAGTGCCGCTGAAATTTATCGTGAAAGGGCTGAAAGCGATCGTAGTGCTACTTTTATTTACCGTGTGCATGAACCTGTTTCTGACAAAGGGCGGTAAGGAACTGGTTCATTTCTGGATCTTCCATATCACGGAGAACGGCCTGCGGACCTCTGTATTTATGGCGGCGCGTCTGATCTATCTGATCATGGGCTCATCAATTATGACATTTACCACAACACCTAACGGTCTGACAGACGGGATTGAAAGCCTGCTGCGTCCGCTGAACCGATTCCGGGTTCCGGTGCATGAGGTGGCGATGATGATGTCCATTGCCCTGCGTTTTATCCCGATCCTGCTGGAAGAAACGGACAAGATCATGAAGGCGCAGATTGCCCGCGGAGCCGACCTGGAAAGCGGAAATATCATACAGAGGACAAAGGCCATGGTGCCGATCCTGATCCCGTTGTTTGTCTCCGCCTTCCGGCGGGCCAACGATCTGGCCATGGCGATGGAAGCGCGCTGCTATAACGGGGGGGAGAACCGGACGAAGATGAAGCCTCTGATCTATAAGACAAGGGATCATATGGCATATCTGATCACGGTGTTCTACATGGCAGCAGTGTTCGGACTGGGAAGATTTGTACCCTTCCATTTGTGGATATTCTGAGCACCAGATAAGTCTGCCGCCCAGTATAACATGACGCGCGCAGCCGCTTGAGAAATTGTGCCGCCTTGCGGTTGCGGCTGGCGCGATACTTATGGCAGACTTCATCGGCTGTGAGTATATTTTAAAAACAGTTACGGAGGTTTTTATGAAGCGGATCAGGATCACCGTCGCCTATGACGGCACGGACTACTGCGGCTGGCAGATACAGCCCAACGGGATCACGGTGGAAGAGGTGCTCAACCGTGAACTGTCCAGGCTCCTGGGGGAGAAGATCCGGATCATCGGCGCGAGCCGTACCGATTCCGGAGTCCACGCGCTGGGAAACACAGCGGTCTTTGATACGGAGACGCGGATCCCGCCGGAGCGCATCTCCTATGCGCTGAATCAGCGGCTTCCGGAGGATATCGTGATCGTCCGGTCGGAGGAGGTGCCTGCGGACTGGCATCCGAGATACCAGAGCTGCGTCAAGACCTATGAATATCATATCTTCAATGCCGATGTACCGGATCCAACCAGACGCCGGAACACATATTTTGTATCATATCCTCTGAATCTGGAGGATATGCGCCGGGCGGCAGGATATCTCACGGGAACTCATGATTTCGTCAGCTTCTGCAATATCAGGACCAGCGTGGAGGATACGGTGAGGACAATTTATGATCTGGAGATCTCCAGGCAGGAGGTATATGGAGCAGGCAGCGGCCGGGACGGAAGGGAGATTACGATTCGGATCCGCGGAAACGGATTTCTCTATAATATGGTCCGGATTATCGTGGGTACGCTTCTGCGGGTCGGGCGCGGGTTCTATACGCCGGAACAGGTGAAGGATATCCTGGAAGCAGAGAACCGCCAGGCGGCAGGAGTAACGGCGCCTCCTCAGGGGCTGGTGCTGGTGGGGATTGAATATTTGCCACCTGTACGGTTGGATGCTCTTTGAGCATCCAACCCACCTCATTCATTCGTAAAATCCGTGCTTCGCACTTTTGT
>ERZ808051.1236-NODE-1236-length-18256-cov-3.940591_pt1 | contig 18256 bp, 11 predicted proteins | sample MGYA00380199_ERZ808051 | MGnify/ENA primary metagenome ERZ808051 (study PRJEB31490, sample SAMN06133391) | mouse gut metagenome | isolation source: J11 | host: mice | place: China: Chengdu | collected 2015-05 ...
GTGTATCCGTAATCTGAATCAGTTCCTCGCTGTCCAGGGGCAGCAGCATGCTCTCGCTGACGCTGTCCCCTCCTCCCGCCATGGACAGGGCCCTGCCGCCCCGGACGAACTGCTTTAGCTCCCCGCCCCTGGCAGGCAGCGTCACGCAGTATCCCTGGTTTTCCGGATCCGGCTCACAGAGTCTGTCCCCGCTGATGGCGACTATGTCCTCCAGACGGTAACACCCCTCTTCCCGCTCCAGCCGCCCCAGGTAGTTCATGGAGCCCGTGGACGTCAGCATCGTCCAGGCCATGTGCCTGTTGTCCGGGGCGATCACGATCTCCGACCAGTGCATGAAAATGTTCTCCCCATGCTCCAGATGCTCCGGATAGTACAGGCGCACCAGCTTTGCCTCTTTACAGCAGTCGATGTCCGGGCTGCACTCCAGGACATAGTCCCCCAGCAGAATCCTCCTGTTGTCCGCAAAGCACATCCATCGAATCCCGTTGGCCCCGGGCAGCTGGGGGATCTCTCCGTCAAAGACCTCCCTTACGTCAGTCCCGTCGTCATTCAGCGTGACTACATGGTACCAGTTCTTTCCCCCATGCTCCCCTGCTGTGCCGTAGGATACCAGCACCCTGCCAGAGTAAGTATAGGTGCCGGATATATCCTCCCCCTCCCAGGGAAGCGGGATGTCCCGAATCTCAATCCGCCCGAATTCTCTGTCTTCTATCATCATATCAGCCCTCCTGTGGTATTCGTCACTGTTCGCTGCGGGAATCTCCTCTTCCTCACGCGGCATTCCGAGCCGCGGCTTTCTTCTCGGCGATGCGCTTCTGTACCTCCACCATCGCCTCCTTGTCCAGGTCACAGAACCGCATGGCGATCAGCGTGACGATCCATCCTCCCAGAGGCAGACCGTACATGAGCACCATGGTCATCCAGAAAATGCCTCCCGTCAGCGCATCCGTGGGCTGGGGCACGGTCTCCACATAGCCGATGAGAGCAATGGCCGCCGTGGCCACCAGCGCACTGGCGGAGGAGACGATCTTGTCGATCAGGCTGTGGACGCCTGTCACCACTGCGGGAATGTACTTGCCCCCCCTGTCCAGCTCATAGTCGATGATATCTGCCATGAACGCGGTGTTGCCGCTGGTGATGCACATCTTCGCGCCGTTGGTCAGAAGCTGCAGCAGCATGAACACTACCATCAGAGGGAACATGGTGCTGATATTGCGCGTGTCGCTGAACAGGTGCAGCCCGGTGAAGAACACGATGGTGACCGCCGTTATCCCGATACAGATATAGTTCCAGTCCACGATGGTCTTCTTATTCCCCCGCTTCCTGGCGTAGGCCGCGCCCACAAAGGCGAAGAGGATGGAGGGGATCATGCCTATGGTGCTGAGCTTTGTGGAGATCGCCATGTCGCCGATGATGATACCGTTCAGCATGGTCATTACGATAGACTGGCTGGCCACCTGCTGGGCAATCTTGTCCGAGGCGCCGGAGGCGATGTAGCACTGCAGGGGACGATTGTTCTTCAATACGTCCAGCATGTCTTTCATCTTCAGTCTTTCTTTCTTGGCGGTGACGCCCTCGAAGTTCTCCGGCTTGTCAAAGGCCGACACGCCGATGCAGGTCAGCACCAGGCCCACTGCGGAGATACCGATGGTCATCCAGCATGCGGCTGCCAGAAATTCTAGGGTATAGCCGCCGTATTTGGGCATCAGTTTCGTGTAGGCAACCAGGTTCATGGTGATGGGAACCAGATAGTTGAACACCGTTCCGGCCACGCCTACGATGGGGCGCTGCTTGGGATCGTTGGTCATCAGAGGGCCTATGGTCTGGGACGTCATGTTGAACAGCGTATAGCCGATGATGTAGATGACGTACAGCCCTATGTATGCCACCACTCCATGGCCCTTGCCTGCGGCCCAGTTGTACATCATCAGCACGGCGAAAGCCATCACCAGCCAGCCGCTGACCAGCAGGATACGCACCTTGCCGAACCGGGTATTGATCTTGTCGTACACAAAGGCCAGCAGAGGATCCGTCACCGCGTCAAAGATGCGGGTGAAAGTCAGGATTCCTCCCACTGCCAAAGTGGCGATGCCGAAGCCCACGTTGGCGCTGTAGCTGGCCATACCCGTGAGGAAGTAGACACTCATGCCCACCATGCCTCCGGTGGCGGTGAAGATGATCTGCCAGACTTTCGCCCGTCGGTACTGCAGTTTTCCGTTTTCATTGGATGCGTTTTGAGACATAATGAAACCCTCCTGTTAAAATGTTTTGATTTGAGATTTCTGATGTGTTCCGGTCTATCTGCATATCATTATACAGGAATCCTTTTTTCACATGTTCAAAAATCACTTATGCCGTTCACTTTTTCATGTTTCTCAAAAAATTAAGTTTCAAAATATCAAATTTTTCAACACGCCGCTGCGGATTTCGTGTATACTGTAACCACCCCCGCATGCCTGCGGACACGGGGAGAAACAGTTAAAAAGGAGGTCATCTTATGCATATCAGACCAGACATCAATGTGATGGATTTCCTGAGACAGGCGCAGAAGTGCAGATCGGAGGTACTCTTTGAGACCCCGGAGGGCGACAGCATCGCCCTGAAATCCACTTTAAGCCAGTATATCTTCTGCACCATAGCCGAAAACGCCCCGCTGCTCCAAAGCGGCAGCATCCGCTTTTCCCGGGAAGAAGACAGCGAAATTTTGAAAGATTACTTGTGCGACTAGGAGCATCCCTATGGACATTCAGAAGAGATTAGACCTTTTGGAGCAGCTGATCCGATGCTGCTATGACATCTCGCTGCGCAGCTATCCCCCTCAGCTTCTCTCCGGCCCCTCCGGTCCGGGGCAGTCGCCGGACAGCGACAGTATATTGATCCTGCTGAATCTGGAGACCCATCTCCAGAAGCATATCAGCGAAAAAGATCCCCACCCCCTTTTTCTGGCGGACAGACTGGGGCTATTGTGGATCGCCGGCTTTGAATATGAGGGCAGTTCCCTGGAGCGGATCCATGTATTGGGGCCCGCTTACTCCGGGCGGAACTCCTTTCAGGTCATCCGCCGGAAACTGGAGGAGCACAATCTCTCGGTGGCGGTCCGGGCCAGGATGTTCCGGCTGTTTGAACACATCCCCGTGATCCCTGCCAACCAGCTCTTCCAGTACGCGGTGATGCTGCACTACTGCATCACCCAAAGGCGGATATCCACCAACGATATCCGCTTCGCCCAGGAGCCGGGCCGCATATCCTCCTCTTCGGAGGCAAATCTGATCACCACGGAGCACCGGGGCATCTGGATGGCGGAGCAGGAATTCATGAACATGCTGCGGGAGGGGAATCCCAATTACCTGGACGCTCTGGCCCGCTCCAGCAGCATGAGCAACGGGCCGCGCTTCGATATCGGCGACTCCCTGCGGGCCGCCAAGTCCACCGCCATCGTGCTGCTGACGCTCTGCTCCAGAGCCTCCATCGAAGGGGGCGTGAGCCCTGCGGTGGCCTATACCCTGAACGATTACTACATGCAGATGATAGAGGACTGTCAGGATATTGCGGAGGCCACCAATACCTGTAATACCATGTTGGCGGACTATGTGCAGCGCGTCCGCCAGTCCAAGGCGGACACCTTAGTATCCCCCCAAATCAGGAGCGTCTGCGATTATATCTCCCTGCACATCCGGGAAAAGATTCCCATGAAAGCGCTGGCCCGGGAGGCCGGGTACACGGAATATTACTTCTCCCATAAGTTCAAGCAGGAGGTGGGCTTAAGCGTGGCGGATTATATCAAGCGGGAGAAAGTCCACCGGGCCAAGCTGCTGCTGTCCGGGACAAAGATGAGCATACAGGAGATCAGCGACGAGCTGGCTTTCGGTTCCAGGAGCTACTTCTCCTCCACTTTCCAGAAAGAGACCGGCCTGTCCCCCAGCGATTACCGGGAGCAGAACCGCAGAACATGACCCTGTCCGCCCCCTGCCTGGCAGCGTGATCAGCTCATATCTTTTTCATGAATTCCGCGGAGAGCCGGATGGAATTCAGGGGGGATTTATCCGCCCAGTTCTTATGGCTCTCCAGGATGACGGCGTCCACCCCTGCCGCCAGGGCCTGTTTCGTCAGGGCCTCCAGGTCCATATTCCCATAGCCCAGCTCCATGCTGTCGGATTTCAGGATCGGTGTCATGGAGGGACCCGTCACCCTCGTCCCCCTGTCATTGATATGGTAGAGCTTCATCCTGTCACCCAACTGCCGCATCAGCGCCAGGGCATCTGCCCCCGCCTCCGTAGGCCAGTAGGAATCAAACTCAAAGTTCACATATTCCGGATCCGTCTCTTCCTGCAGGAGCCGGTAAGCGGTCATCCCCTTTTCAACCTTGCGCAGCTCACAGTTGTGGTTGTGGTATAGCAGCGCTATGCCTCCCTGTCCAAGCTCCTTTCCCGCCTGGTTCAGATCTCTGGCAAGGCCGCTTACCGCAGCCCTGTCAGAATAGTCGAACCGGTACATGCCAGTCACTACGATATATTTCGTACCGAATTTCTTGGCCTCTTCTATCACGGTGGAAGTCTCCCTGCGGATGGTTCCCAGATCCTCATGCACGCTCACCACGGACAGCCCTGCCTCTTTCACCAGGGCAGCCCAGTCCAGCCTGCCGCCCCTGCCCACGGGCATCCCAGCCATTTTCGTCATCATGCGCACCATAAGGCCTGTGGGGCGTATCATGAAGCCGTTCAATTCGATTCCGCCGTATCCCGCTTTCCTGATTGCCGCCAGGGTATCCCTGGCCTGCGCTTCGTTTGCCGTCACTGTTCCCAGCATAATCTGCTGTACTGCTTTTACCGGCATGTCTTCTGCCTCCTTACTCCATGCTCATCTGCCATCTGTTTCCTGTTAGCCAAGCCCCGTTTCCACCTTTTCCAGGTGTCCCATTCACAGTTCCCTGCGCATGCTGTTTGCGCTCCGCCGGTCTTATTTTTTAATCTTCTGTAAGACGCGGTTCAACTGTTTTATCGTTTCTTCCTCAATGTTCCCCGCCTGTTTTAAGAGGCTAATCAGCGTCATCCTGCCCATCATGCGCTGGAGGCCGGGATTGTCCTTTACCGCCTCCGCCACGTCTCCCCGGGAGGCCGCGCCCTTTTCCATCATCTGATTCACGATGGCTCCTGCCTCCGGATTGGCCCGCAGGTCTGCCAGGGTGTCGGAGACGGAGAAGCATTCCGGATCGAATTCATCCTGGTCAAACCAGTTGACCACATCCTGTTTCTTCACGAAGATATAGTCCGGATTCTCAGTCCGGGCCCTGCGCACAGTGATTCTGTCAGAAACCTCTACTGTTCCGTCAGGCAGTTTTGCTACATGTCCATCTTCATTTTGTCTGGTCTTCTGCCCCTGTTCGCAGCTTCCCGCTCCGCCGGGCTGTTTCCCCCAGCCATGGTTTCCCGTTCCGCCAGCTTGTATTCCACTGCCGTCTGCGGACATGCCATCAGGGAATTTCGCTCGGGCTTCGATGGAGTGCTCCCCGGAAATGGGCACCTGGAATCGGAATACCCTCCTGCCCTGTTTGGTTCCGAAGAGCTTCCCATCCATGTACAGAGCCACCTCCTCCGCATTGGAATAGACCTTGACCTCCGTCATGTCCTCCGCCCGGTCTATGTACCTGCGGCCGCAGATATGTACCATGGGCTCTTTGTTCCAGGCGGCTTTATAGAGGTAAAATGCGTCTTTCCTGGTCTGTCTGTCGAATGTCACCAGGCCTTTCTGATTCTCCCCGTGCTTCCCGCCCTCATCGCGGCCATCCGCCGCAAAGTCGAACAGATTCCACACATGGGTGGCCCACAGCCAGGGACGCGCTTCAATCATGTCCAGGATATGCTCATGGTACAGAGCCTGGTAGCTCTCCGTATAGTCCCCTTTCTCCGGCGCGCTGTTCTGGAACCGGGGATTGGCATCCGCGCCGTATTCTGAGAAGCCGATGGGGCGGTCAGGATATTTGCTGTGATACTCATCGAAGAACTCCTCATTCTGCTCCAGCTCCCCCAGATACCAGCCAAAGTACAGATTGTAGCTGTTCACGTCCGGAATCTCCAGGATAGGGCTGTCCGTCTCCAGCATGAACACGTTGGCCATGGTGGTAAGGCGGGTTGCGTCCATCCGGTGGCACAGATCGTTTAACAGCCGGTGATTCTCCAGCAGGTTCTCGTTCACGGCGCTGGCGGCGGTGATCTCGTTGCTCAGCCCCCAGACCGCGATGGAGGGATGGTTGTAGCACTGGGCGATCAACTCTTCCATCTGTGTCAGAGTATTGTCCCTGCCGTTGTTCATGTGCATGGTGATATAGGGAATCTCCGCCCAGACCACGATGCCCTCCTCATCGCAGAGGTCGTAGAATTCCTGGGCGTGCTGGTAATGGGCCAGGCGCAGGGTGTTGGCGCCGATCTCCCGGACGATCTCCATGTCCCGCCTGTGGTGCTCCGGGGTCAGGGCGTTGCCCGCCCCCTTGCAGTCCTGGTGGCGGCTGACGCCCCGCAGGGGGTAACTGCGGCCGTTTAACAGGAATCCTTTCTGAGGGTCGATCTCAAACTTCCGGCAGCCGAAGCGGGCGCTTACCTCGTCGCCGCTCTCCAGCGCTGCCCTGGCGATGTACAGGTAGGGATCGTCTACGCCGTCCCAGAGACGGACATTCCGGATCTCGAACACTGCCAGGGCGTGACCGTTCTCTGATACAACTGTCCGGCAGGCAATCTCTGCGGTTGAGGCTGCGTCGGCTGCCGCCCGGATGTTGTCCGCTTCCTGCCCTTTGCCCGCCGTCTCCTTTTCGCTGCCATACGCTACGGATCCCCAGCCCTCCAAAGACACCGTCACATTCCCCTCCCCTGTCTGCCAGGTCTCCACGGTGACCTTAGCGGAGCCTGTGGCCAAATCCACCTCCGGCGTCACCTTGATGCCGGGCGCGCCGCAGTAGGAAAGGTCGAAATGGGCTGGGGGAACGATAATCAGGTTCACGTCCCGGTACAGGCCGCCGTAGAAAGTGAAGTCCGCTTTCTGAGGGTAGACTCTGTCATTGTCGCTGTTGTCCACGGAGACGGCCAGCTGATTCCCGCCGTCCCGCAGATGCTCCGTGAGATTCACCCGGAACGCGGAATATCCCCCCTGGTGGTGAGCCAGCGTCTCTCCGTTTAAGGATACCTCCGCCGTCATGGCCGCGCCTTTCACCTCCAGCCAGACCTGGCTCCCAGGCTCTGCGGCAGGCTTTTCCAGTTCCCGCACGTACTGACAGGTGCCGCGGAAGTAATCGTTGCCTCCGTCCTGGCCGTCCGCCGCGTTCCAGGTGTGGGGCAGATCTACATCGCTGCACTGTCCGTTTTGATAAAATTTCCAGCCCTGATTTAATGAAATCACTTTTCTCATATCGTTCTCCTTGATTTTGATTTTGCGAGACCTGATGCCCTTTGGCCCAATGACCATTGAATCCAAAGGGCTCGGAGCATGCCGATGTTAGTATTATAATGGATAAAGCAGCTTTGAGAAATGTAAAAAATCGTGTTTTTGTTTAAAAATTCGTGCAATCTGAAGAAAACCTCTCCCCACCGGTCTGCCGGCTTTCTGCTTATGCCACTTTGATAAATTTCTCCCTGAAAACACGAATTTTTGCTCCTTATCCTTATATTTTTGATACCGCAATTCCCTCTTTTGTGTCATACTATTGTTACGGAACATACCGAAATTCATCCAAGGAGGACATGCCATGACATTTGATAAAGACTTTTTTGTCGGCGCCGCCACAGCGGCCCATCAGGTGGAAGGGGGCAATATCCACAGCGACTACTGGGCCCAGGAGCATATGGTACATACGGACTTTCTGGAGCCCAGCGGCGATGCGGTGGACCATTACCACCGCTATGAGGAGGACATCCGCCTGATGGCGCAGGCGGGCCTGAACGCTTACCGCTTCTCCGTGGAGTGGGCCCGCATAGAGCCCCAGGAGGGACAGTTTGACGAGGCGGAGATCTCCCACTACAGAGACGTAATTAAAGCCTGCCGGGAAAACGGCATCGAGCCCATGGTCACCCTGCTCCACTTCACCAGCCCCAAATGGCTCATCTCCAAAGGCGGCTGGGAATCCGACGAGACCCCTGGCTATTTTGCCCGCTATACCCGCTATGTGATAGAACGCCTGGGAAATGACCTGCGCTATGTATGCACCATCAATGAGGCCAACATGGGGATACAGGTAGCAGCCATCGCCAAACGCTACATGCAGCAGATGATGGCCAAGATGCAGGCTGCCGGAGCTCAGGGTGGGCAGGTGCCCGCCGGCAAAAGCGATGGCGCCGCACAGGACAGGCAGCCTGACAAGGCAAAAGACACCACCGTGCAGATGGGCCTGAACTTGGAGAAGATGATGGCCAACCAGAAAGCCGCCGAGGCCGAGCGCATGGAGCTCTTCGGCGTCCCCAAGACCGAGACCTTTACCAGTCCCCGGACGCCGCATGGAGATGAGATCGTCATGGAGGCCCACAAGGCGGCCCGGGCCGTCATCCGCGAAGCGGCGCCCCACATCCGGGTAGGACTGACCTTAAGCCTCCACGATATCCAGGCCCTCCCCGGCGGCGAAGAGAGGGCCGGGGAGGAGTGGGATGACGAATTCCTCCATTATCTCCCCGCCATAGAGGACGATGATTTCCTGGGCGTACAGAACTATACGCGCACCCGTATAGACGCCTCCGGTACGCTGCCTGCCCCGGAGGGCGCTGAGCTGACCCAGATGGACTATGAATTCTATCCCGAAGCGCTTGCAAACGTCATCCGCCGTGTGGCAAAGGATTTCAGAAAAGATCTGCTGGTGACAGAGAACGGCATCGCCACCGCGGACGACACCCGCAGAGTCGCTTTCATTCAGACCGCCCTCTCCGGTGTAAAATCCTGCCTGGAGGAGGGGCTTGCGGTAAAAGGCTACTTCTACTGGAGTCTTCTGGACAATTTCGAATGGCAGAAAGGCTACTCCATGACCTTTGGCCTGGTGGCCGTGGACAGAACCACCCAGACCCGGCATCCCAAGGACAGCTTAAATTATCTGGGCCGCTTTCATGAATGCGCAGGCAAGCAGTGAAATTTGCCGCCATGTCCGCAGTCCCCTTGCCCGCTGGGTAAACCGCGCGGCAGGCTTTTGTGAGAATCCGCCAGAAACCGAATTGAAAGGATATTCTTATTATGAAAAACAGATATTTCTGCAACCCGCTGAACTTCACCTACCAGTACCAGTTCAACCAAAAGGAAAGCGGCTTCTCCCTGAACCGGGAGGCCGCAGACCCCTCCATGATCCTCTTTCAGGATAAATACTATATCTTCCCCAGCATGACCCGGGGATTCTTAGTCAGCGAAGACATGGTGAACTGGCAGCAGTGCCCGCTCACAGGCGTTCCCCTGTACGATTACGCCCCGGATGTGCGGGTCATAGGGGACTGGATGTACTTCTGTGCCAGCCACAAGGGAGGGGTCTGCGATTTCTACCGCACCAAAGACCCGGAAAGCGGCGTGTTTGAGAAAATCCCAGGCACTTTCGACTTCTGGGATCCCAATCTCTTCCTGGACGATGACGGGAGGCTGTACTTCTACTGGGGCTGCAGCAATATGACTCCCATCTGGGGCGTGGAGCTGGATCCCGAGACCATGGAGCGAAAAGGCGAGCCCGTGGCATTGATCGACAACCATAAAACCGAATACGGCTACGAACGTAACGGCGAGGAGCACCATTATGACCCGACATCCAACCATATCGTACAGCTTCTGAAAGAGCAGATTGCCAAGACCTCCGGCTGCCGCCCAGAAGACGTGACGGATATCACCCCTGCTATCGAAGCCACGCCGGAGAACTACCGGCCCCTGCTTCGGGCCGCCCTGTCCGACAATCCCTACATCGAGGGTGCATGGATGACCAAACATGACGGCAAGTATTACCTGCAGTACGCCGCCCCCGGCACCCAGTACAATATCTACAATGACGGTGTCTGTGTAGGCGAAAGCCCCCTGGGGCCTTTCACGGCCTGCCCCAATAACCCCTACTCCTACTCCCCGGGCGGCTTCCTGCCCGGCGCGGGCCACGGTTCCACCATGGAGGACAAGCAGGGGAACTGGTGGCATACCAGCACCATGCGTATTTCCGTGAACCATGAATTCGAGCGCCGCATAGGCATCTGGCCCGCGGGCTTTGACGCAGACGGAGAGCTGTTCTGCAACCAGCGCTATGGCGACTGGCCCCAGCTTGTCACAGGAAAAGCCCAGGATCCCTGGGCGCCCCCGGAGTGGATGCTCTTAAGCTATGGGAAGACCGCCACCGCCAGCAGCTGCGAGTGTCCGGAAAAAGATGCCTCCCGCGTAGTGGACGAAAATGTCCAGACCTGGTGGAAAGCCGCAGGGGACGATGCCACGCCCTGGCTTATGGTGGACTTGGGGCAGTGCCGCAGGGTACACGCGGTACAGATCAATTTCGCGGACGACGTGGAGCTGGTCACCGAGCTGCCCCAGGGAGCGCAGCTTACGGGAGACCCCGGCCGGGGCCGCTATATCGAGGAACGCTCTTTCACCACAAGATGGTTTCTGGAGACCAGCACGGACGGCGAGCACTGGTTCGAGCTGGAGGACTGGCGAAATACGGACACAGACCTGCCCCATAACCTGATAGTCTGGGAGGACGGTATCCCGGCGACCTATATACGTCTTACCATAATCGACACTGCCTACCACAAACCACCCTGCATCAGCGGCCTGCGGGTGTTCGGCAGAGGCTGCGGCAATGCTCCCGACCCGGTGACTGAAGTGGAGGCCACCCGCTTAGACGGCATGTCCATGAATGTTGCCTGGAAAGAGGTCTCCTCATCGAATGAGATTGCTTCCTGGAATAAGGCTGCCACAGGTTACGAGGTGCTCTGGGGCCATACGCCCGAGAAGCTCTATCACAGCTACCGGGTATTCGACAGGAACCAGGTGGAGATACGTGCTCTCATGTCAAACGTGGAACGATATTACGTCCGCATTGATGCCTTTAATGAATGCGGCATCACTGAGGGCAAGGTCTTCCCCGTGAATGCAGCTGTGTAAAAAACTTTAGTGGAAAAGGGTTCCGGCACGCGCCAGAACCCTTTTCTTATTTCTGATTTCTTTATAATTCATGGACAGGCTTTGATTTCTCCAGTCTAACCGATTCTATTGCCGTCTGCATCCCAGACTTCCAGATATGATTGGGAACCATCAGGATTAAGCCCCAGTACGCTTACTGTTCCATCGGCATTATAGCTGGTAATTTTCATAATCTTGCTTCACAATTTTGAAATACTCCTTTCTACTTTATCTTTTATTTCATCTACAAGCCTATGTACAGTTGTACATGGACACATCCCTGAGGGCTTATCTATCCCGTCTCTCAAATACGGTGCGTAACGAGATTCTGCTATCTTAATGGCTTCGGATTCATTACCATAATGATTCAACATAGTATTAATCTGGTTGCTGGACTTTTTATATTCCTGTCCGGTTTTCTTTTCAAAAGCATTAGCAAATTCGCGACAGCATGCTTGCTCTTTATACGCAGCAACAAGTTCATCTGTTTTAGCTTTAGAAACTTTCATTACAATTCGCCCAGGCTCTTAGCGGGAAGTCCTGTCAAATCCAAATGTTGATTTTATGAGTTGCTATATTAGACATGCGTTCTAAATGAATCAGCTTTCTCACTTCCCCGCCCTCTAAGCTTTCACCGTAAAAATAGGTTCCATCCGCGCCACCGGAACCGCCATGTCATGCGTTGTGTGTACTGCTATGACTTCGTCAATATCCTTATAGGCATAGGGAGCCTCCGCCCGAATCGCATCTTCCCATTTTTTCAGGATGTCCGCTCTGCCTTTCAGATCATTGCGGGAAGGGTCAATGGGGGTAATGACATGGAAGCTTTCCATGAACCGGCGAAATGCCTCATCGTTCCCCTTAATTGCATCGCCGCGGGATTTTTTACGCCCGGCGCCATGGCTGGCGCTCCACAGAGAATCCGGATTCCCAAGTCCGCGAAGCAGGTAGCTGGAACTGCCCATGGAGCCGGGGATCATCACCGGTTCGCCATAGTACGCAAACTCTGTGCCCTCCATCTGCTCGCAGCCTCCGGCACAGCAGGCTCCCTTACGATGAATATAGTGCGTTTCGCCGTCAATCTGTTTTTTCCAGATATAGTTGTGAGGAGCATCGTAAAGCAGCTCCATGCTACACTCTCCCAACACATACGTAAAAACGTCCTGAATCATAAACCCTAAAAACAGCCGGTTCGCAAAGCCAAAATTGGCAGCGTTCGCCGAGGCGGACCAGAACCGTCTCCAGGAATCCGGCGCCCCGGCTTCCGGTATGAGATATATCCCATTGTCCGGATGTGTCATTCCGGCCGGATAAATCTCCCGACAAAGCTTACGATTCAACAGCCCGCTGTGATGCCCGATGGTCAGAGAACCGGCATGAATCATTACCACTACGGCTCCCTTTTTTATATTCCATGCGTTGGCAGTCTGGCCGTCATAAACTTCGGCAACCCGTTGCACCTCCAGGAAATGATTGCCGCCGCCAACGGTTCCGATTTGATCATCGTAAGTCTGCTCATCATAGCTGCCGATAAAATCCTCCAGGCCTTCCGTATCCTCAGCTTTAAAACTCCCCCGAGAAACCGTTCGTTTCAGCCATTTTTCCTGCTTATCAGGCTGGTAGTACCGCCACAGACCGCTCTTTTTACTGTCACTATAGGTTTCCAGCAAGCCTTCGAGCCCATGGCAAAACAATGCCTGTCTCTGCCTGCCGGTCATGGGAATCTGTCTGCCGCCCTCAAAAAAGATATGCCGAATCTTCCTTTTCAGTTCGGGAAGCTTTTCCCGTATCCGATCCTCTGACAGATCTGTGGTGTAAAACCGCATGCCACAGTTAATATCGTTGCCCATTGCCTGGGGAATTGCAAAGCCTTTTGTCATCATCACAGTTCCAATCGGAATGCCCGCGCCTTTGTGGAAGTCCGGCGTCAGAATGATCTTCTCAATTTTCTGCCCGTCTCCCTGAAAGAATCCCGGCGCCGCCGTCAGCGCTGCCAGCGTCTCTTCTATCGCCGTCATCTGATGCAGTTCTGCCATGGCTTTTTTCTCCGGCGCCGAATTCTCCGGCAGATAGCAGGAAATTACGTTGTGTCTGTCCTGAAATTCAATTTTGTGTACCATATATCTCCTTTTTCACAGTTCTTTTGGCATTTTAAAACATGTTTTAGTTCGGATACTTTTTCAAATAGAAAGGGCTGGATTTATTTTTTCATGTACGATTATCTTACCATAAATCTTTCGGCAGGTACATACATGGACAGATTGAAATAAACCGCAAAGCCAGTAATAGCTTTATTTTTTGTCAAAAATAAATTTTTCTATTACACGTTACTTATAAACACTCTATAATATACCTGAGGTGATACGGATGAGACTGGGATACATCCATTATGACCAGAAACCCAATGGTGTAGTCTATGCGTCCCTGTACGAGTCATTTCGCGACAAAGGAAAGGTCAGGACCAGGCGCGTGGAAAATCTCGGAAAGGTAATAGATAAGGAGAATAACATCTTCTGCCAAAAGGGCGCCATCTATCAGTATGTCCTGGGTGAGGGACGCAGGGATGTCCCGCCCTCTGCCCTCCCATCAGAGCCGGTCGTCCCTGAAGCCGAAAGAATGATACTTGACTTTGGGGATGCATGGTTCCTACAGGAATATCTCTCTGGACAGCCATTCTACGACAGCATCCGGAACACCCTCCCCAACAAGAGCGATACCCTCCTTGCCCTGATCTTCTACAGGCTACTGACGAACAAGGGGGCAGCCTGCCATGCCAGGATATGGTACGAAGGGAATTATTCGTACCTTGCGTTCCCGCGTGCGGACCTTACAGGCCAGAACATCAGCAGGGTCCTGAAAGATTTTGCATTAAAATCAATCAATATCGATTGTATTTATATAACAATCTTCCATAATCCTCTCCATAACCCGGACACTGATTTCCGCAGGCTCCAGTCCTTCCGCTTTCACCGTAACTGTCGCTTTCCCTGCCTGGTATCCCGCGCGGACAGCAATCAGCGCCCTTCCATGATAGGTGGCATAGGTTCCGGTGCAAAAGCCATTTTCGGTATTGGGAACCGCAGAGCCAAATCCCTGCAGCGAGCCGGCTCCTGAAACCTCCACCTGTACGCTCCTGTCGATACTGGATTTTATGATTCCATTCTCATCTGTCAGGCACAAATCGATAAAGCACATATCCTGCCCATTGGCATACAGTATTTCTTTATCCGCGGTCAACTGGACAGTAGCACCCTTAACGGCAGACTTCAATTCGGTACGTCCTACTTCCTTTCCGTACTGATCCAGAACAACCGCCTCCAGCGTTCCGGGCGTGTATGTGATATTCTTAAATACAGCCCTGCACTCCTTGATTCTTCTGCTCCCGATTTTTTTCCCGTTCAACAGCAGTACCGCTCTTTCCGCATCCGCATACACGACTACCTCCGTTTTGCTCCCTTCACAGCCCTCCCAGGACCAGCTTTCCACGGCATCCGTGTTCCGCCACATGGACATGGCGCGGTTGTAGTCCCCAAACATGGGCGGATTGACGCCTATGACTGGCTTTGACTGTAATCCCCAGATAATCTTGTTCCAGCCCGCCTCTGCCTGGGGATGGCCACAGATATCAATCACGCCGCTGCCTGAAAGTATGGGCAGCCCGGGATAGGCATTCTCCTTTGTCTTTTTATGCAGATACCGGATCGTCCCTAATCCGGTTTCGCCCAGATAATCCCAGCCGGTCCAGATAAAATCACCGATTAGGTTCGGAATCGATTTTACCTTTTCCCAGTTGCGGTATAAGGTTTTGGGCAGGGTCTCCGAGCCCACGAAGCAGCTCTTTGGCCTCGCTTTGCTTTCTTTCTCATAGCGGGACGACGCATAATTATAGCCCGGTATATCCAGAATCGGTGCAACGATATCGCACACCCTGTCGGCACCTTTCGAGGCAGCCATTTTATCTATGATGCCCCCCATTCTATTCATCATCACATTGTAAAAGGCGCTTGTGGGCATGGAATCCATGGTCTGGCTCCCGTTCTTCGTTTCTTTATCGTTGGAGTACAGTCCCTTTCCCTTGGCCGCCATGCTTGCCAGCATCAGGTTGATTCCACAGGTCACGGCGCGGCTGGGGTCTCTCTCTTTCACATACTTCACAATTTCCCTGCAGAGCTCCTGCCCTTGTGCAGTGCCCAGCTCTGAAATCTCGTTTCCGATGGAATACATGATGACCGAGGGATGGTTGAAGTCAATCCCTGTCATGGAATCAACATCCTTCTTCCACCAGGCCAGAAAGCTGTCCTTTGCCTGGTCATAGGGATTCTTATGTACCAGCCAGTAATCCCATGTTTCATCCATCACATACATCCCAAGCTCATCACAGGCATCCAGGAAAGCCTTCGAAGCCGGGTTATGGGAGCTCCGGACCGCGTTGAATCCCGCCTCTTTCAGAATGCGCACGCGCCGGTACTCCGCATCCCTGAAGCTGCATGCCCCCAGGATACCGTTGTCGTGGTGGACGCAGGCGCCCCGGAGCAGGGTTTCTTTGCCGTTTACAAAGAGCCCCTTTCCTCCCCAGGAAAGGCTTCGGATGCCGAATCGCTCCGTCCCCTCATCCACCGTTTTTCCGTCCTGCCGCAAAGAGACCTTACATTCATACAGGTTCGGGTGACATTCGTCCCAGGTCCTGGCACCAGGTACTGTCAGCCTCACATCCGCGCCCTCCGCTTCAGCCACCAGCTGTCCTTTCTCCCAGACAGACACATGCACCGTCCCTTCCCCCACATAATCCGTCCTCACGCGGACAGTATCCATGTTTTCCGTGGCGATCTTCACGCCTTCCGGTTTCACATAGGAATCTCCGCCCACCAGGAGATGCACTTCACGGTAGATGCCTGCACCGGAATAATACCTGCTGTTAGGCGTGTCCGCATTGTCCGCGATGATTTCAATTTCGTTCTCCCCGCTCCTTAGCCAGGGAGTCAGCTCTATGTAGAAATTGACATATCCGTATGGCCTTTTGGCCGCAGTCTTTCCATTCACCAATACTTCCGCATTCTGATAGACCCCCTCGCACTGCAAAATCAGATTTTTTCCCTGCCAGTCCGCGGAATGTATCCTCTTCTTGTAGGAGTATCTGTTTCCGCTAAAATACGCGCTGGCGCCGCCAGCGGGATTTGAGCGGCTGCGCTCCTCAAAGAGCATGGCGTCGTGGGGCAGATTTACAATCGTCGTTTCCCTTCCATTGCTAAACTCCCACGCCTTATTAAAATCTATTCTCTGCATAATACATCCTCCTTCGCGATATTGTAATCTGATTATACGGGAGCGGCTGCGCTTTCCGCAATTTACAAAACCGAAAATCCTTGATGGCCCTATTGACCAAATCCGACTTATTTGCTATCCTTTTATCAGACACAGGAAAGGATACAGCATGGACATCCCGAATTTAGTAGAGAAATATATCCGAAAAAGCGGTTCTGGCAAAATGGCCCCCCTGCCCTTTGCCGACATCCATCTGCAGACCTTCAATATGGGGCAGAAGCGGACGGGGGCAAAGAGAAAGCTTTCCGATCTGGCCTCTGTGGTCATCTGGACCACCGCCGAAAGCTGCATATCCCATACACTGCTCCTGTCCCTTCATCACAGCGACTGTGGCGCCTGCCCCATCCGTTACACCCCAGGGCAGACCACTGAGGAGCATTCCCACAACCATATTGAGCTGCTCTATGTGGTCAGCGGGAAAATGCATCAGCGCATCGCAGGGGAAGTCTTCTGTTTTGAAAAGGGGGAGTTTTGTCTGATCGACATCAATGTAAAGCATTGTGAATTCTATTCTGCCGAGGAAAGCCTGATTGTCTGTCTGGGAATAGACGATGTCTTCTTTGTAAAGGAAATCAGCCAGCAGATCGGCTCTGAGCTTGACACCACCTTAAAAGCCATGATCAACCGCAAGCGCAGCCAGTATCTGTATATTCGCTTCACTCCAAAGACATCGGAAAAGACAGAAAGCGTCATTACGCTGGAACGGATCGTGGAGGAACTGATGTGCAGCTTTCCCAACAGACAGCACATCACTGTGGATTACATCGAGAGGCTCCTGATTCTGCTGCCCAGGGAATACCGTATGAATATCAGGACTTCCGATCAGGAAGAGTTTCACCGGGCTATGATGGGCGACATCCTGGACTATATAAAAGCCAATTATTCCACCGTTTCCGTACAGGATATCGCCAGTGCCTATCATTACAATCCCGATTACATCAACCGGCTGTTCGTGCGGCTGACAGGCTGTACCATTTCCTCACATATTCAGAAGACAAGAATGAATTATGCCATGGAGCTGCTGCTTCAGACGGATCTGCCAGTCGAATCCATCAGCAAAAGGGCGGGGTATCAGAACATCAGCTTTTTCTACCGGAAGTTCAGAGAGGAATACCAGTGTACGCCTGCTTCTGTTCGCCGAAAATAGGGGAGCCGCGCCCAGTATTCCCCAGAGGTGATTCCATTCTTGTTCTGGAAATGGCGGATAAAGTTAGCCTCGCTGGAAATCCCACCATCATGTTAATAACTAATTAAAGTTTTTTATCACCATTGCTGAATAGTTTTCGTACTGTTTAAATCCATAACGCTCATAAAATGGGATTGTATTTGGGTCAGAAGGCATAATCTTTACATAAAGTACCTTGTCTAAATATCCCATTAAACGCTTCATCAGCATATCTCCAATATGCAATCCTTGATATTTGGGGTCTACCAAAAGGTAATGAATAAATGCAACTGTTTCCCCGTCATCTAATTCTCGAACCAGCCCAACCAAACATTCATTATCCCACGCGGAAATAACATGGGTTGAATTTCTCATGGCATTAACAAGTTTTTTTGGGTAATTACCTGATTCCCATTTTACAGACAGGAATAGCCGTTGTAATTCTTCTTCACTAAAAATCTTTGTATCTTTATATATAATTTCCATTTTATACCTCCACAAATGACATTATTTACTTCTAAATCAAAATACCATAATCTCACTCATATTTCTATCAAATTTTCATTAAATTTCTTCCTCTCTCCGTTTCGTTCTGCTCTGTTGCCTGTTATGCTGTCGGCTCTCGTTCTGAAGCTCCCTCACAAGGTTTTTCTTATTGTAGCAGAT
>ERZ808051.1238-NODE-1238-length-18208-cov-3.893994_pt1 | contig 18208 bp, 11 predicted proteins | sample MGYA00380199_ERZ808051 | MGnify/ENA primary metagenome ERZ808051 (study PRJEB31490, sample SAMN06133391) | mouse gut metagenome | isolation source: J11 | host: mice | place: China: Chengdu | collected 2015-05 ...
TATGCCAAGGGCATCCTGGCGTATGATGCATGGAAGAATGCCCTGTTGTGCGACCGTGACTTTCCGTCCGATGCCATCCTTCCTCTGCTGGTGGAGCGCATGATGTGCCACGGCGATGCCATGGACTGTCTTTCCGACGGGCGCAGTCACGGGGCAAAGTACCTGCGCAGAATGGCAGAGCAGCACCCTGAAATGGCTCCTGGTCTTAATGCCGCGGCTAAAGAACTGGAGGGGATAGTGGAAATCATCTGGAATGAAATGATTCCTGTACTTGGCGGCTGGGAGCGGGGAGAGGCTCAGATGCGGCAGCTAGCAGAGGCTAAGAATCGCCGCCTGTTTGCCGAACAGATCGACCGGATGAAGGCTCACGATGAACGGGCATATAACTATATCCGCGGCGAAATTCAGGCGTAGTTACCCAATTGCCATCCCCTATCGCAACGCGGGGATTAGCACAATACCCATGTCCATGAAACAGGAGGATTTTTTTCCCATTAGTTTATTTACCCAAAATATCAAGCGCCCTTTCTTTTTATGTGCTATGATAAAAGCAGATGGAGCAGCAAAGAAAGGGGGAATGGTTTTGGGGAATATGGAGCTTTTGGCGGATGCCCTTGAGTTTATGGAATGCCATATCGCTGATGAAATCCGGACGGAGGATATCGCAGGAGCTTGTTTTTGCTCAAAGTCAACCCTTGAGAAACTGTTCCGTTCCGTGAACAGAATTTCTGTACATGATTACCTGGTGCGCAGGAGGATGATGAAAGCAGCGCGGATGTTAAAAGAGGAACCCGACCTGCCAGTCCTTAACATTGCACTGCGCTATGGTTACAGTACAAATGAATCGTTTACGCGCGCATTCCGGAATGTGTGGAACTGTAACCCATCCGAATTCCGCGCCGGCGGGCGCTTTTCGGAGATTTATCCACGGCTTTTGACACCGATTATGGAAGGGGATGACATGATGAGGAGAACGAAATCTGTCGATATCAGTGAATTGTATGATCTTTTTGTAAAGCGCAGGGACTGCTGGTTTGTTGGCTGTGATACAAGAATGCTTAGCCAGATCAATGAGATTTCCCACAAGGCGGGCGACATAGCACTGCTTGAAACAATGCGCCGGATGTGCGATGCGGCGGGGGAGGAAGATGTTGTATTCCGTATTGGGGGGGATGAATTTGTAATTCTGACCAACAGTGAGGACAGGAGCTATGCCGAGGAGATTGCGGCTAAGGTGCGCTCCCATGAGGGCGAATGCTTTGAATATGAAGGAAAGCAGATTGCACTCGGGCTGCGGATCGGTATCACCCGCTTTGAGGGGAAGAGGATGACATACAGCGAACTCTTTGCCGACCTGCATAAAGTATTGTGGGAGGCGGAATAGGAATAATCCTGATGTTATGACTTAAAGTTTATTGAGATAAAACAAAAAGTTATTAGCTCTAGGAAAAATAGATCAAGCGGGCTGGGAGTGACCGCCGTTCCAGCCCGCAGATGGGAGAAAAACCGTTTTTACTCTTGACAGCATCCAAAAAGGAAAATAAAATAATAGCAAGTGGATGTGGAGATGAGTTGATTTACGGAGGCGGGGAAGTTACAATGGAGAGCAACAAGGGAAATGAGGGTAAGCCGGTCACGATCTACGATATTGCCAAGGAGGCAAATGTATCGGCGGCTACTGTTTCGCGTGTGCTTACAAACAGTACAAATGTGCGGAGTGACAAAAAAGAGCGTATTCTGACGCTTATGGAAAAATATAATTTCAGACCGAATGCGATGGCGCGGGGACTTGTGGATACGAAGAGCAAAACCATCGGGATTATGGTGGCGGATATCCGCAACCCGTTTTATTCCGAGGCTTTTGTCGCGTGCGAGGCGGCAGCCCGCAACTATGGCTACACCGTGCTTTTATGTAATTCCTACTGCGATAAGGAGCAGGAGCAGATACTTCTTGAAAAGCTGGCGGAAAAGCGAGTGGACGCGGTGATACAGATGGGCGGGCGGGCTGACGAGAACGTGACAAACAAAGAGTATGCGGAGTATGTCAACCGCATGATACAGAATATTCCCATGCTCGTGACCGGGAAACTGGACGGGACGGATTGTTATCGGGTGCAGATAGATGCGGCACAGTCCATGGAGATCATTATGGACTATCTGGACAGTTTGGGGCACGAGAAAATCGCATTTATCGGCGGCTCCTCAGGCGATATGGCAAGCTTCCAGAAAGAAGAAGTGTATCGCAGGAAGCTTGGCGAGTGGGGGATTTCGCTGCCGTCCGGGCTTTACCGCAAGGAAGGTCATTATGACTATCAGACCGGCTATACTGCGATGAACGCTATTTTTGAGGAAGGCGGGGTGCCGAGTGCGGTGATAGCAATTAATGAAACCACCGCGAGCGGGGTTATGGCGAGTATCAGGGAACGGGGGTTTGAAATCCCCGGTGATATTTCTTTGGTTAGCTATGACAATACGTTTATGGCGGACGTGATTACGCCGAGGCTTACCAGTGTGGACTATGACTATGGGGAGTTCGGTGAGCGCCTGATCCGTACGGTGATGGCGGTGATAGAAGGAAAGGAAGTTCCCAAAATCCAGTATGTCAAGACCAGGCTGGTGGTGCGGGAAACAACGGGGAAGGCAAAAGGGAAATAGAGAGCTGTTGAGGACTGCTGCAAAGTTTTGCAGCAGTTTTTTTGTGCAAAAACATTTTGTTTATGGGTAAATATATTGTTTACTTGTGCAATATCCACAAAAATATAACCTAACTTTTAACAATCCATCCAAAATTGAAATCGATTGCAGAAAAGCAGTTGACGGCGGAGCAAAAACAAGTGTAAAATATAGCGTATGAAATCGGTTACAAAACCGGAACCAAATTGAAAATACTTATATGTTAATGAACTTTGAAAGAATTGTTTATGCTGTAAGTTAAAAATGAAAGGGGGAAAATTGATTGGGGACATTTGAAATCCGCGATAAATTTTATCTGGATGGGGAGCCGTTTAAGATTATCTCCGGGGCAATCCATTATTTTAGAGTTGTGCCGGAGTACTGGCGCGACCGGATGGAAAAGCTCAAGGCGCTGGGCTTAAATACGGTGGAAACTTACATACCGTGGAATATGCACGAGCAAAAGAAGGGGGAATTTTGCTTTGAGGGTATCCTAGATATCTGTGCGTTTGTGAAAATAGCGCAGGAGCTGGGACTCTATGTGATTTTAAGGCCGTCGCCGTACATCTGTGCCGAGTGGGAATTTGGCGGGCTTCCCGCATGGCTTTTGGCGGAGGATGGGATGAAGCTCCGCGTAAACTATGCGCCGTTCCTTGAACATGTGAGGGACTATTATAAGGTTCTGCTCCCGATGCTCTCACCGATGCAGATAACAAAGGGCGGACCGGTTATCTTAATGCAGGTGGAGAACGAATATGGTTATTATGCGACCGATGCTGGTTATATGTGTGCCATGAGGGATATGATGCGGGAGTTTGGCATTGATGTGCCGCTTGTGACATCGGACGGACCTTACCCGGAGAGCATGAATGCGGGCAGACTATCAGGGGCACTGCCAACCGGGAATTTCGGCTCGAAGACGGACGAGCGCTTTGACCTGCTTTCGCGCTATACCGATGGCGGACCTTTGATGTGCACCGAGTTCTGGGTCGGATGGTTTGACCATTGGGGCAACGGCGGCCATATGAGAGGAAATCTTGAGGAGAGCGTAAAAGACCTCGACCGGATGCTTGAGCTTGGCAATGTCAATATCTACATGTTTGAGGGCGGCACAAATTTCGGTTTTATGAACGGTTCGAATTATTATAATGAACTGACTCCGGATGTGACCTCTTACGATTATGACGCGCTGCTTACCGAGGACGGGCAGATAACGGAGAAGTACCGCCGATACAGGGAAGTGATTGCGAAACATGCCCCGGTGCCGGAGGTGGAGTTCTCCACAAATATAGAGAGGCGCGCTTATGGGGAACTTAAAGTGGAGGGAAAGGTAAGCCTGTTTTCGGTTCTCGATGACCTAAGCTGCCCTGTAGAAAGCGTATACACGCAGCCGATGGAAAAACTGGGTCAGGGTTACGGGTATATTTTGTACCGTTCCCCACTTGAAACGGAGGAGAGCATCGAGCGCATCCACCTGTGGAAAGCGAACGACAGGGCAAATATTTTTGTGGACGGGATGCCGGCTGCTACACTTTATGACAGGGAGCTGCTTGAGGAAAAGAAATTCTCACCGGCACTTAAATTTGCCCCTGGGGCAGTACTTGATATTTTGGTGGAGAATATGGGGCGCGTTAATTTTGGACCATATATGGAATTGCAGCAGAAGGGGATTGCGCACTGCGTCCAGATCAACGGGCATATCCACAATAACTGGAAACAGTATATGCTCCCGCTTGACAATGTGGAGAAAGTTGATTTTACAAAAGACTATAAGGAGAACACCCCTGCCTTTTACCGTTTTTCGTTCGAGGTGGATGAACCTTGCGATACCTTCCTGGATTTTGCGGGCTGGGGCAAGGGCTGCGCGTTCTTAAACGGTTTTAACCTGGGCAGGTTCTGGGAGATCGGGCCGCAGAAACGCCTTTATATCCCGGCACCTCTGTTAAAAACTGGTAAAAATGAGATCATCCTGTTTGAAACCGAAGGAAAAACTGCACAAAGTATTGTGTTAAGGGACGAGCCGGATATCGGATAAAAAGTTAAAATGCTGTTTGCTATTATGCATATTGCATAAATGCGAACGGCATTTTTTATGCATAACTAACGATTTTGTAATCGGTTGCAAAAATATTATTGACATAATATGTGCACAATGTTTATAATAAAGACATGAAATCGGTTGCATAAAGTAAAATTGCCGAACGGAATCGATCAACAAAAAAGGAGGAGAATATATGAGAAAGAAGAAAATTGGCGCTTTGCTGATGAGTGCATGTATGGTAGCCAGCCTGGCTGCATGCGGCGGCAAAGACAACGAGGGGACGACACCGACAAAGAGCCCTGACCCGACAAGCGGAACCGAGGCAACTCCGGAGCCAACCAAAGAGGCGGAGCCGACGAAGGGCGCGGAAGATACTCCGGAGCCGACCAAGGAAGCAGACCCTGAACCGACACAGGAGGCAAATGTACCGCAGGGTGACCCGGTTGTGATCCGCTACGGCACGCACTGGATCAATGACCTTGACCCGAACCATGTGGATGAGGTGTCAGGCGAGTACACGATGAATGAAACTCAGAGGCAGGCGGGGCTTGCCGGTCTTGCGGCGATCAAGGAGCAGTTAAATGTCGAGTTCGAGTTTATCCAGTACAGTGCGAATACGACCGAGGAACTGATGACAAGCGTGCTTGCGGGAAATCCGGTCTGCGACCTGGCGCTTATGTGGGGTGGTTCAGAGGGTGTTATCCTTGCGCAGAACGTACTTCAGCAGCTTGACAATTACTCTTACATATTTGAGGATGAAGATACATCCTGGATGTTCTATGATAAGTTGTACGGACACAATTATATGTTGACCAATGTAATCCGCTACAAACAGCGCTGGCCATTGATCTTCAATATTTCAATGCTTGAGAAGGTTGATGCTTTAAAGGATGAGAGCGGAAACACCATCACCCCGATGGATCACTATTTAAATGGCACCTGGACATGGAGCACCTTCACGGATTACCTTACGAAGGTTCAGGCGTACTACGCAAATACGGCAGCGCCGGAAGGTTCGAAGTATGACACAATCCAGGCGTATGAAACAGACCACCGTTTCGCAGGTCTTTCCGCAATGTATTCCGCAGGCGGCGCGATCTATGGAAACTCAGGTCTTGAGCCGGATTCCGATGCATCTATAAAGGGTATGCAGTACATTGAAGATCTGTTCGAGAAGAAGCTCTTAGTAGACCCGGGCACTTACGATGACGGCAAGGGTACACCGGAGTGGACCCGCGCGGCGGACGATTTCGGCAAGGGCGCGACAGTATTTACAGACTGCCCTGACTGGTGGATTGGCGGTGTTGCAGGTTCCGCAGCGGACCGCGGCGAGATCGTCGGCATGGTTCCGTGGCCTAGGGAGGATTCTTTAAGTGTTGATGATCCGGAGTACACACAGGCAATCACTCTCGGCGATTCCGTGGGCGTGTTAAAAGGTGTCAGCCCGGAGAAGACCGAACTTGCCCTGAAGGCATATGCACTTTACTGGACAACTTACTACAAGGCGCTCGGCGGCACGGATACTGTTATGGAGTACAAGGAGCAGAACGCGCTGCATGAGCTGAACGAGATGAAGATCGACGTTCTGAATGAGAAATACGGTGACAAGATCGTGGAGTGCTTCCTTGCAATCGGCGACAAGCTTGTCAATGATTATGCCGACCTGCTTGGCATCCGCGTTACCTGGGATGATATTGTTGGCAAGTCCCTGTATGGTCTTGACGGCATGAGTGCATACGATGTTGCAGTTAAGGCAAATATGAATCTCTTTACCAATGTAACAAGCAATGTGGAATCCATCCTTGCTTCGAATGATGTTCACGATAACCAGCCGCCGGCAGTTGACGGCAAGGAAGCAGTTTTTGCGGCAGGCACTGATATGTCTTCCGTAAACTGGGCAGAGTACTTTACCGCGAAGGACAGTGTGGACGGCGAGCTTGACATGACAAAGGCGACCTATACAGTATCGGAAGAACTTGATGCAACAAAGGCAGGTTCCTACGGCGATGCAGTGAAGGCAGAAATTTCGGATGCGGCAGGCAACAAGGGTGAAAAGAAGATCAAAGTTATCATCTACAACCCGGACAATACGACGGCACCGACAGTTACCGCGAAGGAAGAGCTTCCTACTGTTAAGATGGATACTGATACCACTACGATCAACTGGAAGGATTATATTGCGTCCGCAGTGGATGCAGACGGCATCGATGTAAGCGGCACGGTTGCGGCTGACCTTTCCGAGTTGGATACGACAACGCCGGGCACATACGATGTTGCCCTTACTGTTACGGACTATGCAGGCAATACGGGCAGTATAACAGTGCCAGTAACGGTAGAAGCAGCAGAATAAGTATTTTGTTTCCAGACGGCAATTTTACTGGGTGAATGAATTAAGAAGGCAGGGGACCATGGTCTTCCTGCCTTCTTTCACCGGTAAATAGAAGGAAAGAATCGCAGCAAGTCAGGTAGGAAAGGAACTATCACCCATGAAAGACAGGAATAAAAAAAGGGGAATCCGTATCATTGCAGTGGTTGTGCTAATTGCGCTCATAGCAGTTGTCCTTATCGTTTCGGGGGGCGGGGAGAGTATCCATGCGACCTCGGCGGGCTCCGAAACAATTTACGAGTCAAGCTATGCGAACTACCTGAAAAGCAATGGGTACGATGGGATGCTGTCAGATCAGACAGTGGATGTCGATATAAGCCGTTACACGGCTTCGGCAGATTGTGAAGTAACGGTTGGCATCGAAGGGATTATGACGGGGGATGTGGGTCAGATCACATGGGAGTTTGATGTGGCGAAAGAAGGTTTTTACAATCTCAAACTCGGCTATATCGCACTTCCGGGAACTACCTCGGATATCCAGAGGAAAATATTGATTGACGGGGAAATCCCTTATGAGGATCTCTCCCGCATTGTGATTAAGAGATGGTGGTCGGACGAGGAAATCAAGGTCAAGAATAAAAACGAAATCCGTCCGGGCGCATATGAGGTGTACCACAATACGGAGTGGTTTGTGGAGGATTATAACCGGCGCAACAATGAGCCGTTAATCTTTTTCCTATCAGCGGGAAAACATACGATTACTTTTGAGGTGACGAAAGAACCGCTCGAATACACTTCATTACAGTTTGTGGCGGCAGAAAAAATGCAGCCTTACACGGAAAAAATTGCGGAATTAAAAGCGCAGTACCCGGTCTATGCGGGGGAAAACATTATCTGCCAGGCGGAGCGCGTAACGGAAAACACCATGGCAATCTATAAGAGCTCCACTTCCATCAATATTCAGAAGAATTATTCGGATACGCTCCTTGAGCCGTATCACCCGTACTACATCGTATATAATACAATCGGCGCAGCAAGCTGGAATTCGCCGGGGGAATCCATTACCTGGACGGTTCAGGCACCTGAGGCGGGGTTGTATGAACTGACAGTCAAGGGCAGGCAGAACTTAAACCGCGGTGTAACCAGTTACCGCAGGCTTTATATTAATGGGCAGATCCCATATAAGGAAGTCAACAGTGTCGGCTTTAACTACAGCAGTGACATGAATATGTACACGATTACAGATGAAAATGGGGAGCCTTATCTGTTTTATTTAAATGCTGGGGAAAACACCATTACCCTGGAGAACGTGATGGGACCGATGGGCGGTATTATCAGCCAGGTTGAGGAAAGTCTTTCTGTGTTAAACGAAAGTTACCTGGCAGTAGTCCAGTTGGTCGGCCAGGCACCGAACAAATTTATTGATTACGAAATTGACAAGAAGATCCCGGATTTTGCAAAGAACCTGAAGCAGGAGAGCGAGAACCTCTACGCCGCAATCGATGCGATTGTCGGGATTACGGGCGAGAAGGGTGAGAATACCAGCCTGCTCGAGAAGATGGCGCTTGAGGCTGAGTGGCTGTCAGAGGACCCGGAGAGTGTTATTGAGGAGTTAAACCAGTTTAAAAATAATATTTCCGCAATCGGTACCTGGCTGGTAAATGTCGCTGAAATGCCGCTTGAGGTGGACAGCATCCTTCTTACAGGGCAGGATGGGAAATTGCCTGCGGCAAAGCATGGTTTCTTTAAGGGTGCTGCCAACAGCGTGGTCAGGTTTTTCTCCACCTTCTTCTACAGCACAAACCAGATTACGGAAGAGGATGTTTCAGGGGATAATTCCATCAAGGTCTGGATGGCATCGTTCGGGCGCGAGCAGGCGCAGATTATCCAGAACCAGATTGATGAAACTTTTACACCGGCACATGATATTTCGGTCAACCTCCAGTTGATTCCGGTGGATGTCGTGCTGCGGGCGGCGCTTGCGGGCAATGGCCCTGACGTAGTAATCGGGCTTTCCCAGTCCACATTGCAGGATTTTGCAATGCGTAATGCAGTTTCGGAGCTTTCTTCGCTGCCGGGTTACGACGAGGTGGCGGGACGTTTCTATAAGAGCACGCTTGACTGTGCAAGTTTCCAGGGCGGCGTGTACGGCATCCCGGAGCAGGCGAATTTTATGATGGTATTTGCGCGCACGGATATCCTCGACTCCCTGGGGCTTTCTATCCCGCAGACTTGGACGGAGTTTCTCGAGATGCTTCCGGTGCTGCAAAAGAACAATTACAATGCTTACATACCGAATGTACAGCAGAACGCAGGTTATATCAACCTGTATTTCTCCATGGTATTCCAGAATGGCGGCGACGCTTACGGCGGGACGGGCAAGGATTACGGTATTGTGAGTGCGCTGGATTCGGATGAGGCGATGATCGCGTTTAAGAGTTTTACGGATTTTTATACCGGCTACGGGCTTGAAGTGCAGGTGGATTTCACGAACCGCTTCCGCACCGGTGAGGTGCCGATCGGTATTATCACCTACAACACATTTAACCAGCTTGAGATTTTTGCGCCGGAGATTAAGGGGCGCTGGACATTTGCGCCGATGCTTGGAACCGAGAAGGAAGACGGGACGATAGACCATAATTTTGTGGTGGATACGGTTTCGACGGTAATTATGGCTCAGAGCAAAAAGCAGGAGGCGGCATGGGAGTTCGTCAAATGGTGGACGGGAACCGAGGCACAGCTTAATTTCGCTAATTCCCTCGAGGCGCTGATGGGCACGGCAGCAAGGTACTCCGCGGCTGACCCGGAGGTATTAAGGCAGCTTCCATGGAGCAATGCGGAACTTAGTGCATTACTTTCCCAGTTTGAGGCGACCATCGGCATTGAGGCAGTGCCTGGCAACTATATGACAACACGTATGGTACAGTACGCGTTTAACGATGTGGTGGCGAAGAATGCCAACCCGCGCGAAACCCTGTATTTAAATATCAAGTCCATCAACGAGGAGTTGACCAGGAAGCGCGAGGAACTGCATTTGAGCTATCAGAAATAGGAAGGAGGGATAACTGTGGGGAAACAGAAAAATTCAGCGAAGCAATTATCCCCCGCGGTGGGGATGTCCGTGGAGGAGAGATTATCCCATGACAAAAAATTTTCCACCGTGTGGAGAAAGCACAAGTATAAATACATGATGATTGCGCCGTTTGCGTTTATCTTCATTGTCTTTACGTTTTTGCCGGTTGTGATTTCCATGATACTTTCCCTTACCTCCTTCGATATGGTGGAGGCACCGGAATTTATCGGTTTTTCAAACTATGTCAAGTTGATTGTGTACGACCCGATCTTTTTGACCGCGGTAAAAAATACGCTGGTGTTCGCGATTATTACGGGACCGGTCAGCTATATTATGTGTTTTTTGTTTGCGTGGGTGGTCAATGATCTGCCACGCATCCCGCGCGCGATTATGACACTCGTATTCTACGCCCCGTCTATCTCGGGCAATGCATATCTGGTATGGAAGCTTTTGTTTTCCTCGGATACATACGGCTGGGCGAATGCGTGGATGTTAAAACTCGGGTTTACAAGTGAGGCCATCCTGTGGCTTCAGACCGAGGGCTATATTATGCCGATCCTTATCGTCGTACAGCTCTGGTTAAGCCTTGGTATCAGTTTCCTGACCTTTATCGCAGGTTTGCAGAATATGGATAAATCGCTGTATGAGGCGGCGGCTGTCGAGGGAATCAAGAACCGCTGGCAGGAACTTTGGTATATCACCCTGCCGTGTATGAAGCCGCAGCTTATGTTCGGTGCGGTTATGCAGATTACAAGTTCGCTGTCGGTATCGCAGCTTTCCATCGATTTGGTCGGGTTCCCGTCCCCGAATTATGCGGGGCATACGATCCTGACACACCTGCACGATTTTGGTAATGTCCGCTACGAGCTTGGGTATGCATGTACGATTGCAGTTATCCTTTTCTGTATCATGTTGATCTGCAACGTGCTTGTACAGAAGCTGCTTAGAAAGCTTGGATAGGAGGCCGCTATGAAATTATTCCGTTATATAAAAAAGAAGCTGGTGAGCCGGAAATTCAAGCGCAGGAACCGGAGCATGGGCGGGGATATCGCCCTGATCGTGATCCTTGGACTGTTCGGTATATTCAGCCTTTTCCCACTTTTGTATACCATAACAAGCGCGTTCAAGCCGTTCAGCGAGATTTTTATCTTCCCGCCTAGGCTTACGGTTGACAATCCGACCACGGACAATTTCGTTGACCTTGCAACGATTATCGAGAGTTTTGCCGTACCGTTTTCGCGCTACGCATTTAACACATTGTTAATTACCGGTATCGGGACATTTGGAACCGTGCTTTTGGGTTCCATGGCAGCGTTCCCGATTGCGAAGTACAAATTTCCGGGTTCGGCGTTTATGAGCAACCTGATTGTGTATGCGCTTATGTTTTCGGCTTCGGTAACAGCGATCCCGAACTACCTGATTATGAGCGCGATGCACCTGATTGACAGCTACTGGGCGGTTATCCTGCCGGCAGTTGGCGGGACGCTCGGACTCTACCTTATGAAAAACTTTATGGTCCAGGTGCCGGACGAGATGATTGAGGCGGCGAAGATTGACGGTGCGACGGAATTCCAGACCTACTGGAAGGTCGTGATGCCGCTTTGTAAACCGGCATGGATCACACTGATTATTTTCTCGTTCCAGCAGATGTGGGGAACCACGGGCGGCATCTTTATCTACTCCGAGGAGTTAAAACCGCTAAGCTACGTGCTCTCACAGCTTGTCAGCGGCGGTATCGCAAGAACGGGTGTCGCATCCGCAGTATCCTTGGTTATGCTTATTGTTCCGGTCGGCGTGTTTGTGGTATCGCAGAGCAATGTCATTGAAACGATGTCCACATCGGGAATAAAGGGGTAGGTGATACGGTATGAATAAAAAAATAAAACGAATCATCAGCATTACGTTTGTATTCATTCTGCTCATGCTGCCGGTAAAGGTGTCGGCATCGGACGGCAGCAGTTATGTATACGACGGCTACATTTACGATCTTTGGGGGAATGTAAAGGAAAGCCCTGCCACTTTCCAGCTTGAGCGCATGATCGATGTGAACAATCTGGGGGGGATAAAGCTTGGCAGTGTGGATGATGTCTGCACCAGCGAGGACGGGAGGATTTTCATTGTGGATTCCACCGAGAGCAGGATTTTCTCGCTGGATGAACAGGGGAACCTGCTTGCGAACATAAAGCTTTTGCGCAATGCCGACAATAAGATTGCGCTCGATGAGGCGGGCAACCAGATTATGCTTACCTCCCCGGAGGGAGTGTTCGTCCATGAGAAAAACCGTGAACTCTATATTGCGGATACCGGGGCGCAGAGAATCCTGGTGGTTGATCTTGACAATTATTCCTTAAAGCGCATTATTAACCAGCCGGAAAATATGACTGGTGCAACACAGTTTAAACCGTCAAAGATTGCGGTTGATTTGGCGGACCGTATCTATGTGATTGTGCAGTCCAGCTATGAGGGAATTATTGAACTGACGGCGGATGGAAGTTTTTCCGGGTACTACGGCGTTAACTCACCGCGCGTCAGCCTCATCGATTATTTCTGGAAATCGCTCGCGAGCGACGAGCAGAAGTCCCAGATGTCAAAGACTTACGCCCCGGCATTTAACAATATCACGCTGGACGGCGAAGGTTTTATAATGGCGGTAACATACGATACCTCCGCGGCAGATATGGTGTTCCGCCTGAACTCAAAGGGTGAGAACGTGCTGCGCGAGGAGGGAAACAGCTTTGTGGTCGGTGAATTGTGGAATCTTCACGGGGATGACCAGGGAAGCCGCTTTGTCGATATCGCAGTGACAGATTATGGCACCTACGCATTGCTTGACCGCGCCCACGGCAGGATTTTCCTGTACAATTTTGACGGGGAACTGCTAAATGTTTTTGGAACACTCGGGAATTTGAAGGGCGAGTTAAAAGATCCGTCCGGGATTGCATGGCTCGGCGATAAGCTGGTGGTGGGCGACAAGACTTTAAAATGTGCCTATATCCTGGCACCGACCCAGTTCGGCCAGGCAGTGCTCGACGGGAACCGCTGCTATTACAATGGGCGGTGGGATGAGGCGCTGGTACATTTCGAGAAGGCGACGGGGCTTAATGTCAACTACGATGTGGCGTACAACGGAATTGGGAAAAATTACCTGATGAAAAGCGAATATAAAAAAGCGATGGAGTATTTTAAACTGGGACAAAATAGGACTTTCTACTCGAAGGCTTACAACGGCTACCGCAGCGAGATGCTTGAGAAATATTTCCCGGTTATCATGGTAATTTTTATCGCGCTGATTGGCTGGATGATCTTTACGGAAATCCGCTACCATAAAAAAGGGGGGAAGAAGAAGTGAAGGAAGAGATTCGCGAAAAACTCGGTTATCTGAAACAATCGATATTCCATCCTTTTGACGGGTTTTATGAAATCCGTTTCCGGAAGAAGGGCAGCACGCTGCTCGCGGTATTCCTCCTGATGGTTTTTGGGGTTCTGCGCTGTGTGGAACATCAGTACACTGGTTTTATTATGAATACGAACCAGCTTGAGGCGATGAACAGCGTTTCCATCTTCACGACAACCGTGCTGGTCCTGGTGTTGTTTGCCGTCAGCAACTGGACGGTTACAACGCTGCTTAACGGCAGCGGTAATCTCCCGGCCATCGTCACGGTGCTGGGCTACTCGCTGATTCCTTATATGTTCGGTATTTTAATCAAGGTGTTCGTGAGCAATTTTATTATCCTTGAGGAAGCAATGATTTTAAATGTCGTTGTTTCCCTGGGGCTGGTCTGGTCGATTTTTATGCTGGTGGCAGGGCTTTTAACCATACACGAGTACACTTTTGGGAAAAATGCGGCGGCAATTTTCTTAACATTCGTCGCGGCAGCTATCATTGTATTTATCGGGATGCTTTTCTTTACGCTGATTGAGCAGATGGTAACATTCATCGCTTCCGTCGCGCAGGAAATGATCCGGAGATTGTAGAAGGGGGGTGCCAGTCATGGATTTTTTGAAGAATTTAAAAGACAGCAAGGCAGTTAAGGCGATACAGGGCTTCTATTCCAAGCATGTGATCCGCAAGCTGTTCCTTACCATCCTCTGTGTGGCACTTTTGATCGGGATTATCTACATGTTCCCGGCTCTCTTTGTAAAAAGCAGGAGTGTACCGGATGTTAAGAGTGCACCGCTTTCCGAATCGCTAGGCGAAATTGCGAAGGATGAGGGAAAGATCCTGGTTGCGGAGAATGGCGGCAGACAGCTCTATCTGTCCACGGAGGACATGATTTTTGAGCTGGTTGACCAGACGACGGGTCAGACGATTTCAACCGGGGTTGCAAACGCGGAGGAGGGGAGCGATAAGGCGCTGCTTTCCGTGCAGTATCTGGGGGAGGATAACAACTTAAACGAGTGGAATTCCTACGATAACAGCGTGGCACTCGGCTCCTACGATATTAAACGCATCGCGGACGGCGTGAGCATCCACATGAACTTTAACGAGGGTGAATCCCAGCGTTTTTATGAGTACTGCCCTAAGAAAATGTCCATCGAGCGGTACGAGGAATTTTTTGTAGGCGGCTTAAAGAAGGCGAAGGAAGCCGGGGAGATTACGGCGGCGCAGGAACAGCGTTACGTGATGGCGCTGGGGCTTGTCTATAAAAAGAGTATTATGGAGGAATGCTATTCCGTAACTTACACGGGGACACCTCCGGTCAGCGCGGTAAAACAGATGCTTGAGATTGTCAGGATTGTTGGCTACACGCAGGATATGCTTTTTGAGGACGCGGAACAGTTCGGGTTTACCGTGGTGATTGCGGAGCCTGCAAATTTTGATATCACGGTTGAGGCAACGCTTGAGAACGGGGAGTTCGTTGTGCGTATGCCGGCGGGGCAGATGGTTTCGGCAAACGATTATTACAGTATCCAGAATGTGAAGTTCCTGCCGAATTTCGGCGCGGCGGCATCGACGGATTACGAGGAGGGCTATATCCTGGTGCCGGATGGCGCGGGCGCTCTCTTCTCATTTAACAGCAACCAGCCGACAATAAAGGATTATGAGCGACCGGTATACGATAACGATTATTATAAGGATTATTATTTTATGCCGGAGTACGGCGAGGAACTGATGATGCCGGTCTATGGTATGGGTTACGGACCGGGCGAAAATACGGAGAAGGGCTTTTTTGCTATTATTGAATCGGGCGCGCACAATGCTTATATCAATGTGAAATTGGCTGGAAGTGCGGAGGGCAGTTCAAAATACAACCGCGCTTATGCATCCTTTGATATCAACCAGTTCCAGAGGGTTAAGATCAACGGCGCATACAGCGATAATTCAGCAAATTACCTGGTGCAGACCGGGATGCAGGATATTGACTGCACGGTGCGCTACCGGATGTACGGCGGGCAGGTTACGTATTTTGACATGGCAAAGGATTATAGGGCTTATCTTGTGGACCGCTACGGTTTAGATACCTCCTACAACGACGGTGCGGGCAGCCTGTATCTTGAGTTTGTCGGAGCGCTCTCGCTCAAGAAGCGCTTTGTCGGTATCCCTTACAACTCGGTTTATTCCATGACACCTTATGATGAATTGATGGAAATAATGGAGGATCTGTCCGGTGTCCGTTTTCAGGTTCAGTACGATGGAGCGTTTAACGGCGGGGTGGATGGCTCGATGAATTCGGAGGCAAAATTAACCGGCGCAAACGGGAGTAAAAAGGAACTTAAATCCCTGCTAGACTATGCAGAAAAGAGCGGTTTTGATTTTTATCTTTCGGTGGCACCTGCCAAGGTATCGAAGGGTGGAAACGGTTTTATGGCAGGGAGCCATGCGCTCAGGGATTTTGCCAACGAGGAAGCGCTGCTCTACCGCTATATGCCTGCGATCGGCATTTTGAGCGGGGAATTGTACGACGGCGTATCCCACAACGGTTATTACTTGCTTGCACCGAAATATCTTGACTATGCGGTTGACGGCTTCCTTAAAGATGCGAAAGATTATGATAAGATTGCCATTATGGGGCTGGCGGGTATGTATTACGCGGATTACCGTTTTAACAATATGTTAAACGGTGCGCAGGGCGCGGCGGTAATCTCGGAGAATCTCGCCAAGTTTTCTGAAAAGAAGGTTGCCCTTGAAAATCCGTTTATGGACAATATTGCTTATGGCAGCATCGCGGTGGATGTTTCGAAGGAGAGCAGTGATTATGCTACCTTCTCGCATACCATCCCATTCCGCCAGCTTGTTATGAACGGGCTTTGCGACTACACGACCGAGAATGTCAATATCTCTTCCAAAAACGCGGAGTATTTTGTGTTGCAGGCAGCGGAGCTTGGCTCCTACCCTAAGTATATCCTGACTTCAAAACCGGTAACAAGCTTAAAGAATACGGATTACCATTACCTGTATTCCGCGCAGTATGACCTGTTGAAAGATGGTATCAAGGCGATGTATGCGCAGATTGCAGATATCCGGGGCAAAATCGGAACGAATGAGATTGCAGGCCATACCTGCCTGGCGGAAAAGGTTTATAAGACAACCTACGCAAACGGGGTGGAGGTTATCGTAAACTACAATCTTCACAGCGTGGAACTTGAGGACGGCACAGTACTTGAGGCCGAGGCATATCGGATCGAGGGAGGGAAATAAGTGTGAAAGGGTCATGGGGAAGCAAAAAGATTTTGGGAGTGATCCCTTTCACACAACCAGTTTGCGCTGCAGGCGCAAACTGGGGTGGATTAGCTGCTCCCGGAAGCAGTCGCAGCATGACCACAAGTTTGAAAGTAAACTTTCAAATTCTCATTGGTATGCCCGCTTTAGCGGGCAAGGAGGTGTAAGGATGAAAAAAGGGAAAAAACTGCCTTATCGGGTAAAACGAAAGATTAACGGGCTGATTTTCGTCGCTCCCTTCCTGATCGGTTTTATCGCATTCTTCCTGATTCCGATCATCAACACGATCTACTATTCTTTCAACAAGGTGGGCGTTGGGGAAATGGGCGGTATGACGTTTACCTATAACGGGATTCAGAATTATATTGACCTGTTCAAGACGGAAGTGACGACAACCTCCACAACAATGGCAAGGCTTTTTACGGAGCAGAATCGGGATATGCTTTTAAGCGTGCCGCTAATTGTAATTTTCAGTCTTTTTATGGCGCTGCTCGCGAACCAGAAGTTTAAGGGGCGCGCGTTTGTCCGCCTTATATTCTTCCTGCCGATTATCCTCGGTATCGAGGTGGTTACCTCGATGCTTACGATGACGACCGGGACGGAGAGCCTCGATACAGGTAGCCAGCTTGTTTCGGGCAGCTATATCACCATTTTCCTTGTGCGTGTGCTCGATGTGCCGATGCGGGTGCTCTATCCGATTATCACGTACATTGAAAATATTTTCACGCTGATTTCCCAGGCGGGTGTGCAGACTCTTGTTTATCTGACAGCATTGCAGTCCATCAGCCCGAGCATGTACGAGGTGGCAAAGATGGAGGGTGCGACCGCCTACGAAACTTTCTGGAAGGTCACGATTCCTTCCATTATGCACATTACACTTTTTGTAATTGTATACACGATTGTGCAGCTCTTTATCGCTTCGCCGGTGGCGGAGGAGGTATATGCTTTCGCATTCAAGCAGAACAAAATCGGTATCAGCTCGGCGCTCTCGGTGGTTTATATTTTCAACGTGCTGATTGTGCTTGGGCTTGTAATGTTACTTTTGAGGAAGGTGGTGAAGAAGAATGAAAAATGATGATAGGGATGCGTCCTTGGCATTGTATTTGTTTAAGAAAAGGTCGAAAAAGACCGTGCTGAAAATAATTACGACCGTGCTGATCCTGGGACTTTGCTTTACCATTATCCTGCCGATCTTAAACCTTGTTCCGGTCGTGTTCTCCTCAATCGAGGAACTGGGTAACCCGAATGTCATCTGGCTGCCACTTGAGAAGTCCTTAGTCAGCTTTAAGGCTGCCATCCGCTTTATCCTTCCCGGTGGGATCGGGACGATGGCAAAGTCTGTGCTTTATGCGGCGGGCATTATGGTAATCCAGATTTTCTTCTCTGCAATGGTTGGTTACGCGCTTGCAAGGATTAATTTCTGGGGAAGGAATA
>ERZ808051.1239-NODE-1239-length-18199-cov-12.392672_pt1 | contig 18199 bp, 21 predicted proteins | sample MGYA00380199_ERZ808051 | MGnify/ENA primary metagenome ERZ808051 (study PRJEB31490, sample SAMN06133391) | mouse gut metagenome | isolation source: J11 | host: mice | place: China: Chengdu | collected 2015-05 ...
GTATTAGCAAAGCAATGTTATGAAAAAGTCGGCTTTGTTGAAAGAAAGATTGATAAAGATGTATTTGCATATAAAGACGAGTTGTGGAGCAGATGTAACATGATAATTTCAAAACAATCATTCTAATTTTCAGAAAGGAAACATGACTATGGTATTAGGAGAACGGATAAAGAGAATACGCACGTTCCGGGGCTTGACACAGCGTGAACTAGGTTTGAAATTGGGATATGAGGAACGCAATGCTGATGTACGTATCGCACAGTATGAATCCGGCTATCGTGTTCCCAAAAACAACACTCTAATGGAAATGGCAAAGATATTGAACGTCAATTATATCCATTTTATTGGTGTTACACCCGGCTGCGCCGAAGATATTATGCTTACATTCCTTTGGCTTGATGAAGATGACCGTAGCACGATCCATTTATTTCAGCTTGTCCGCAATCCCGGCAAATGCAACGCTTCTGATGATAAGTCGGTGCGTTACTATGACAATGACGACTGGCCTGCTCATGCTCCAGTGGGTATGTGGCTAGAGTACGGTTTAGTCAATGATTTCATGCGAGAGTGGTGTCTGCGGAAAGAGCAGCTAAAAAGCGGAGAGATTTCAGAGGACGAGTATTTTGAATGGAAAATCAACTGGCCTGCTACAAGTAGCAGTGTTGATGAAAAGGGGAATGATAAGAAAAATAATAGTTATCAATGGGGAAAATCGCATGGAAATTCTTGAAATTGTAGAAAAAACAGCACGTTTCGTTGCATCGCATCTTAAATCAGAATATATTGCACTTTTTTCTGTACTAGTTACTATTATTATATATATTATGAATAGGCAGTCTGAATTAAAGTTCAAAAAATATGAAAGCAAACGAACTGAATATGCAAAACTTATTACTTTTCTAAGTATTGCATATACGAGTCCTCAAAAATTGCAACCTAATAAAGAAGGAAAACTAAGTCAAGAAATACAAAAGGAATTCTATGATGTTGGTGCTTCCTTAATGTTATATGCTTCAAAAAAACTTTATAAAGAATATCTATTTTTCAGAGACTTTTCCAGCAGTGAACATATTAAACTAAGTAAATATTATAACCAAGAAATGGTAATTTATATTATTGCCAATATTATGAAACAAATACGAAAAGAGGTGGGATTGTCAATTTTCAATCAAATTACCGCAAATGAATCTCTCGGATTTTTTGTAAATAATTTTGCAACAAATCCAGTGCAAAAGAACAAAACCCATCTAATGAATTATAAACTAAATATGCTAAAAATAGAATTGTTTTGTATGAACCGTGCTCATGGTGTTTTTATAAATTGGTTCTTCTATAAATTCATTAAACCTATTGGCGGAATTATATGCTGTATAATCAAATACTTTATTTTTCTTCCTCCAATACATATACTCGAAAAGATACACAAAAAGGTAGACAATACCATCCCAAAATAAAAATATCAATTTATAGGTATCAAAAAGGTATCACGCCCCACCTCAAAAGCCGGAAATTCCGCTGTTTATGCGGCTTCCCGGCTTTCTGTTTACTATTCGAACTCTTTTTCCTGTTCGTTACAAGTCCTGTTTTTCATTGCTTTTTCTTACAAAATCGTATCTTTTTGATGCGTTTTCACTTCTCGTTTATGTGGTTTCAAAGCTGGTGTACCCAAATTGTACCCAGCATTTTTATTTACTCATCCTCATCTACTACATCATCCATCTCTAACAAATCCTTTTTATCCTTTTTACCTTCCAATCGCTGTTCCATATCTTCTGTCATTTTTTCCAATGCTTCAAAAACTTGCTTATCTCCCTCGACACACAATTTATATAAAATTTCAAATCTTATTGTTCTATTAGTAGCTTTGTTGATTCCCTCGGAAGATGCAAGTTTATACTTTTTTATGTTTTCGTACAAGGAAGACATCATTTCATCTTCATAACTAATAACAAATTCATTCCGAAATTTGCTATAGGCAGACACAAATATTTTTATTTTGCCAAAAAAATTTTCAAATGTATTTTTGTTTTCTATCATTTCAAATATCACACAAAACAAAGTATACATTTGAGCCTTCTTTGAAATGAAGGATATTGTTGTTTTATCAATAATGTCATCAATTACACTCATTGCCTCTAAAATTTTATTTTTCAACACATCATCACTATCAAATTCATCTTTATAATCATCATAATAATTATTTATTTTTTTCCCATTAGTTTGGTCAACAATACCTTCATTTGCAAGAATAAATATTGAGCAACAATATTCCACATCCTTCATCCGTTTAGCATCAGTGGAACTAAACAACTTTGCTTTCTTCCAAAAATCATATCTAGATAATGCTTCACTTTTATCTCCAAACACACTGTCTTTGCTATGTCTATTCTCTTGTTGATTCAAATTATAATTGGTTAAATTTAACCTAAAAAACATATCTTTTATATTTGTTATTGTACACGCAGGATCAATTTCAACTATTGACATAGGATATTCCCAAATCCTATTTTTCCATACCTCATCCAATTCTTTAAACATTTTTCCTCCACAGGAATCTTTAATACTTTGGTTCGTTAGATATTTCATGTTTAATGCATATTCTCCACTAATAAAATCAACAATCGCATTAATTCTTTGTTGACCATCTACAATATGCGTAGAAGAAATACCTGTATCAGGATCTCTTTCAGCAGTCCAAAAATAAACTTCTGGAATTACTAACTCCATTAAGATAGTTTCAATAAGCCTAACATTATCCTGATCATTCCATACTGTTCTTCGCTGATAAGACGAATCTGCAAATAACTTACCTGCTTTAAAATCCCTATTGATAACCTCTATGGTACGTGTATTTCTCATAAACATATATTTCATTATAAAATCTCCTTTTTTATTTTTCTAATATTTTGAATGTTATAATCTTCAAAATCTTCCCAATTTCTATATATTCGATATGATATTTCGTGTTTGAAAAACAGTTCAGAATGTAACTTCTTCTTGGATATAGCAGCAGTTTCATTCCACTGTTTTCTACAACCGTCTACACACATAATGTTTCTTTCATTAATATATCCTCTATACAATTCATTATATAAATGCCGATATGTATTTTCAAATTTTGTCTTATAGGAATCTCTAAATTTTTTCCAATATTCATGAAATATATCACTGGAAATTATTGCTATATCCAAATCTGAAACTTTTCTAATATTTTCATCATCATTAAATGGTAAAAACATTTTCGATTTTTGAGAGCTTTCAGCAGGCGGCGACATACTATAACCAAGTTTTCCACTCCCTACCATCATTACTGAGTTAAAACTTACCCCAAAGCTTTCGCTTATAATCAATCGATAGTCATCAATCAAATGAATAACCGCATCTGGACTTTTCCCCATATAGCTTTCAAAATACCAATTGTCCGAACGAATAATATGTTTCGTATAAAACTGTTTCTCTGTTAATTGCTTTAAATCATCTTGTATTTCTCTAAGTGAATATACCATCGTTTTCTCCTTTGCAAAGCTCATTTTCGCAAAATTGCCTTATTGAATGTGCTATTCCTCTTGCAAGTAAATATGGAACACCATTTCCAACTGTTTTGAACATATCACTCTTACATAATGCTTTACTAATTACATACTCTTTCGGTAATGATTGTATCGCCAATGCCTCCGCAACCGAAATTCTGCGTGCAAGATACGGATGCAAATGCACCTCATTATTTCCATATGCTGCTGTCGGTGAATATCTCCACCTATGCAATCTTTTAAATGATTTTTTACTCACATCTCCCTCTGGGATTGTTTCAAACCTATCCATTGATTTCGGCTGGAAGTAATCATTGGCATTATAGTGATTATAAACCTCATTCTTTTGAAACCAATATTCAATACTTAGCTCCGGAATAATACCTGCAGGTTGCTCAATAACAGAGTTTACAGCAAATGGGGTTATTTCTGGCCAGTCACATTGACATCTATGTTCTTGATTATATTCCTGTTTCACACCCCAATCAAAATTTTTCTTCAATTTAAGTAACGCAATTTTACGATTTTGATCTATAAGGTAATATTTAACGCCAAACAGAATAACCCTCTCGCGATCTTGCGGCACTCCATAATCTAAAGCATTTACAAGTTTATCAATTAGTATGTATCCCTTCCTTCTAAAAGAATCTTTTACTTTCTCGTACTCCTTACGATGTTTTTGTGTAGACCATAATCCTTTTACGTTCTCAAAAACAAAAAAATCCGGTTCTTGTTGCAATATAATGCGTTTATAGCTATTCGTCAACAATCCATTTTTTCCAGAAATGCCTTCATTTTTACCAGCCACAGAAAAATCGGGGCATGGCGGTCCGCCTATAAACCCTACAATTCCGTTCTTTTTTTCCTGTAAAACCTTGTCCGTCAACTCAATCTTAGACTTACCTTTTAACAGACAATTAATATCATCACAAAAATATCCAAACTTGGGCGGCTTAATATTCATATTCTTTCGTGCAAATTTATAAGCATTCAAAAAATTATTATTATATTCATTGACAAATACAATTTTAAATTTTTCCCGTTCAAATCCCAAGTCCAAAAAACCCGCCCCTGAAAAAAAAGAAAAAATCTTAATTTTACCTTTTACTCTATCCGCCATTACCATTCCTCATTTTGCATAGTTACTTCGAATATTGTTTCTTCAATTACCCTCACACACTCATCAACATTCTTCTGAATATCCTTCCCCCAAAAACGAATAACCGTCCACCCTTCAAACAGCAACCTCTTATTTATTTCATCATCACGTTCCCTGTTTCTGGAAATCTTGCTGATCCAATACTGGCTGTTATTGCTCTTTTCCAATCTCGGTTTTAACACTTCCCAATCTTTTCCATGAAAAAATTCACTATCACAGAAAATCGCTATCTTGTATTTCGTCAACGCAATATCCGGTTTCCCCGGCAGACTGCCGTAATTCTTTCGGTAACGATACCCTTTGCTCCATAGGGCTTTGCGCAGTTTTACTTCTATGCTGGTATCCTTCGCTTTAATGCGTTGCATATTCTTCCGCCGCTGTTCTTTTGTCAGGTTATCCATCGGTTTACATCACTATCCTATACTATGTCACTCATCAGCACCTGCCTATTGACACTGAATATATCTCTTATTTTCTGATGGGTATATGGTGTTTCTTTATGTTGTTCCACCATTTTAATCACATTGGAAACGCTCATTGCTGAACCGTCTACTCCTGTTGCATCAGCTATATTTCTAAGCTGTTTATCAATACTGCTTCCAAAACCGCCCGCAATATAAGAGAAGAATGCCAGCGGCTTGTCCGACTTGCTGTAATTAGCAATATTTCCGATATAATTATGCACCATGCGGTTATAATGGTCATTATTGATGGTATATTTATGATATGCCTTGTTATCCAATATCGCCTGATACCCATTTTCATCGGAAAGCAGTAATACATCCGGCGTTAATCCTATTGGCCCGACATGGCGTGCTTCAAAGCCAAACACATCCTGAAAAAGCTCAACTGTTGCCTTTTCAAATTCCGTTGCCTCATCGCGCCCCTTAAAAGCCATTTCAAAATACTTTGTCATAAACGCACCGACAGAGCCGTTTGGATATGTTTCGATCAAAATATCCTCAACCGTTTTTCCATCTATACCAGTTCTTTGTACAATAAAGTCTACTACTCCCGGCGTTATCTTTGTAATTGGACGTTCCAACGATTCCGCAATATAAGCCTGACGCACCTTCTGTTTTGCAATAATCATAGCTGTAATCGTCTGTGTCATAGCGAGATTACGGCTGTCCTTTTTATGTTTGGGATCAATCCCATATTTCCGTTGGAAATACTCATGCTGCTCTGGACGGTCAATGAAATTCAGTTTTTCACTCAAAATTCCTCTGACTTCTTCTCTTTTGTCATCAAGAATTTCTACCTTTCCATCCTCCCGCTTGGCAAGCTGTGTGTATTCAAGCCAGTTTATTAGTGTATTTGCCAAATCCATCAAGTGGCTGTATGGATGATCGGGATTAACTTTCCCCTTAGAAGATTGGTATTTTGTGAAAAAGTCATCCTCCAGACAACTATCCCCATAACTCCTGAGTTGCATAATTCTGTCAACAATATAATTATAACATTTATCGCTTTCATTCTCTGCTTCTGTAACAACAATTTTAGCAATTTCCTCCTCCGTCAGATAACTGACTTTACTATCATCAAGCAATTTTAATAAAAACCGAAAAGGTCTGATTTTAAACCTATCAGCCACCTGTACGCCTCTCCCAAGTGAAAATGCAGAGGGAAACTGATATTTCAATATCTGATTGGTCAACACATCTACCGGAGAGTCTCCATTCATAATTGCCTCTCCTGCTAGTGTCAGTTTAATTTTTCCGGTTGATTCCTGTTCAAAAATCAATCCCAGACTGACAAGCCATGCTTTATATGTTCTTGCACCGCCTCCTGTCTGATCCCGCCTTTCACCTTTTCGTTTTAGTCCTGCCGCTTCCAAAGCATCCTCATAAGCCAAATGCGAATCTCTTTGTCCGTTCCATTCCTGATTCAGCGACAAATCGGCAAACGCCGCTAATACCTCCGGCACAGAATTTAATTTTCTTTTTGGTCTTGTTACCCACCAATAATTGAGCATATCTTCATGCCTCCTAATCATCACACCCTGTATAAGCATCAATACTTTCATATGGTATTCCTGCAAAGGTGTTTAATATCGCTTCGAATATAACCTTTGCTCCTTTAGATGGTACGGCCATTCCTATCTGTTTTCTGACCGATTCCTTAGAGCCTTCAAAAATATAATCATCAGGAAATGTCTGCAACCTCGCCCTCTCCCTATTGGTCAATGCTCTCGGTTCCGCATAATGATAAATATGTGTTCCGCCGCCACCGGAGCCTGTTACTGTGTACGCTGGCTTGTCAGGATCTAATCTCTTATATATCTGACTGATTTTTGCCCCTCTTACATTCAACTTTAATCTTTCTGGAAGTTCCGCCGAAAACGCATTCTGCCCCGGCTTAATATAACTCAATCTCTCAACAACCTGCGCCGACTGCTTTGTCAGCTCATTGTTTGCCGCATCAGTGGAAATGGGCGGAATTTCTATTGCTGTTCTGCAAGTCACATCTACATCCTTATATGGATTGGGGCTTGGTATCTTAAATTCATAGGGTAAATCTTTCCGTATTCCTACAATAATCATACGGTGTCTTGCCTGCGGAACGCCATATTCTTCAAATTTATATAAATTAGGATATATTTTATAACCCGCCTTAATCAAATCTTTCTTTATTTTCTCAAATGCTTTTCCTTCATTCGCACTTTTTAACCCGCCGACGTTTTCAGCCAGAAACCATAGAGGCTGATACTTTTTCAAAACCTTTACGCCATATGTATATAACGGTCCGAAAGTCCCATTAAATCCTTTCTGCTCTCCTACAACTGAAAAATCATTACATGGAAATCCAAATGCCAATGCATCAATCGCCCCTAATGGTTCTATATCCAGTTTTCTTACATCACTACAAATAACGCTGTCGGTATCATCAGGGCATATATTCCTGCGGTATGTATTGCAAGTATCTAAATCATAATCATTCGCCCATTTATGGACTATTCGATATCCCGGATTATCTATCTTTGCAGTTATAGCGGCAAGCGCAAGCCCCCCTGGCCCGCAAAACAGCTCCCCAAGTCTAAACTCCTTCACTTCTTCTGCATCCATCAAATTCTATCTCCATTCCCTAAAATAAATTCTCTGTTAAAGGAAACACCTAAAGCATCCGCAACCTGCTCTATTTCCGGTATGGAAAAACTGCCTCTTTTCATTTTTGAATTAAAACTCTGAGGTGATTTTCCTAACCGCCTTGCCAATTCTGCCTCACTTACATTGCACCTTACACATAATACTTTTATTTGTTCTGAAATAGTCATGGTTGTCCCGCCTTTCTTCACATATTATAAAAGATTCTTTTGATATTGTCAAAAGAATCTTTTAGCTTATCTCATAAAAATTTGCCTGAATTCATCGAAATTATATATCATCATTTACTTACAGGTAGAAAATAATTTCTTTCCTCACGATTTCCTCCGCCCTAGCCCGAATATTTTCCATCCTTGATACCCATAACATCTGATTCTGTGCTTTTAAGCGCTCCGTCACCCCTTCCTTCTTTGCCATCTGTTCCACCAGCAAATCAAACCTTTCCTCTGCCTGCTCCTGTACCATCAACAGATGTTTCTTTAATTCACCCGATAACAGCAATCCTGAATAAATCCCTCTCCTATAATTCTCCAAATAAGACTTACGCATCAATCCAAATTTTCTCAACTCCCCCTCCGGCTCTGGATCGGGAATTAAGTTCGGTATCAAATAATCTCCACATTTCTCATAAGTTATGTTCATGTTCTGTTCCTCTCTTTCTATAAAACTTACATTTCCTGCTGCCACCGCTTATTCTTTTCAGGCAATGCCTGCTGATTTTTTCTCTGGCGGTTATGTTCAACCGCATCCAATTTTGCATCTTCCAGCTTTTGTTTCATCGTCTTTGGGGCAAGCGATTTTATAAATTCTACAAATGCCTCTCCAAGTCCTCTTGATGCTACAAACCTCTTTAGTTTTTCAACCTGATCTGTAAGCACAGCTATCTTTTTTTCCAGACTAGAAATTTTCTTCTCATACTTTTCCAAGAGATGATTTCTTGATACTGCCTTGCTGAAAGCATCCAGTATTTTATTCCAGTCACTTTTCTTTACTTTGACATATTCCTCTCCACCGAAAAGATTTGTCACTGGAATAGCCGCACTTTTCATGCCTTTTGTTTCCGCCGCCACTTCCTTTGAAATCATTTTAAATGTTTCCGCCCTTAAATCATGTTTTGCAAGCACCTCCTTTGCCGCTTTCTCTTTCGCCTCCGTTTCATCAATCTGATCTGTGAGTTTCTGTGCCTGCAAAACCAGCTCATTGTTTTTCGCCTCCATTTCCTGCACCTGTCCACAAAGTTCCGATGTTTTCTGCGCAAGATCATCCTTCTGCTGTTCAAGAATTCCGTTCTGCATATCCAACGTTGCAGCCTGCTGTTCCAACTCCTCCACTTCGCGCATCGCTGCTTTATATTCCGGCAGTGACAGATTATCCCTTTGTACACCAAGGACTTCTATCTCAATCCCCTGCTCCCTGCACAGTTCTGTCAGATATTCCCTCTCCCGTTCCTGCCATGCTACGGTTTCATTCTGTTTTCTGCTGACCGCCTTTGCAAATCCCATCTGCTGGAATGCTTTTGTCAGGCTGTTGCGTGTTTTCATTCCGTTTTTATACCCATACGCCACAGGAATATAGTCTATATGCAGATGAGGCGTTGCCTCGTCCAAGTGCATCACACAGTTAAATAAATATAGATTAGGATTCCGTTCCTGAAAGGTCTTTGCATATTGTTCCAAGACCGCTACCGCCGCTTTTGCCTCTTCTGTCAGCACTCCGTTTTCGTCTACGACCGGAGTATCTGTCTTTTTGCCTATCTGTACGATATTTTCATAAAATGTCTTTTCCTTGTTACCAGAGTTCTCTATCTCTTTCAAATAATCGTCTTTCTGCCTGTCTTTACGTTTCTGCGCCGCATTGTAATCCCGAAGCGCCTGTCCGAAGCATTTCTCATAAGCATCTTTTAATGGTTCCTGTATGTAAATTCGGTTCCAAGCTGTTCTTTCCGGCACCACATTATTGCATATAAAATCTCTGTTATTATGCGTAAGATGTCCTCTCCCTTTTGGAAAAGAAATTGTTTTTGCCGCCAATGCATCACTCTCTTTCTCATATTTTTATGTATCAAGACTAACTACGGTTTTGTTACTTTTGTCAAAAGTAACGCCTTATTACTTCTGACGCATACGCATCAGAAGTAAGGCGCTCTCCGAGGGTAGTATTTGCCGCTGGCAAATACCGTCTGCCGGAAAAATCTTCCGACAGACGGCTCATTCCGGCAAAATACAGCCGTCATTCGCTTTGGGCAACAGTACCGAATTTAAGTTTTTCGGAACCGTCTATTCGCCCATTGCAAAAGCAAACGCCATCATATCCTCGGACAATTCCGGCTCCTGCGTCTGCCCCATTCCGGCTACATCAGTCTTTTCTATCAGTTCTTCTGCATCAGAATGAACTGTGGAAACATATTCACTGAAACTGTTACGAATCTGCTCTGCCAAAACTTTCTGCAACTCTTGAATGATTTCATGGAATTTTTGTTCCAACGCCCTGTCCAGCATCTTCCCAAAAATATCTGTATCTTGCTCCAATGAAATAGCAGAATCGCTCACCGCTTTATCAGTTCTATCCCGCAGCTGCCCATCAAGAACTGCCACAAACGCATCAGAAAGTGCCTTCCCATAAGAACCGTCTTTTCGTGTCATGCCCTGCAAGTATTCCCAAGTTCTACGCTGGTTTTCATCTTCCATACAGAATTTTATATTGCTGCATTTATAGGTCTTTCTCATTCCATAACCCCATTTCTACACTGCCTGTCTGCGCTGTTTCTGCGTTGCAAGGTACTCGTATCCTTTTGCATTGGCACAGATGTCCTCAATAAAAGTCACATTTCCCTTTGATGCAATATCGCTGTAATACTTAAGCAGACAGCCGCCCCCGCCAATCACATACAGATGCACCAGATTTTCTTTATACCCATAGTCAACCAGCCTCTTTAAAATATCTCCTGCATACCGCTCCGCAATCCGGCTGACTATTTTCGCCACATCATCCGTCCTGCCCTGCAAACCGTTTATCAATATCGGCTCAATCATAATCTCCGGTATGCTTTCCCCCGCTGACTTTGACAGTTCCTTTTGAATTTCCTTCATGCAGATAGACACACCGAATTTGTCCGTCACAAGGCTTTTCTCTAATGGTCTGCCATCCACAATCTGCATTACGTTCATCGTGCCATTTCCGATATCTGCCATCATATTAAAACCTTTCATCGAACCGGCACTACATACTGCCGCAAATCCCTGCGGAAACACTTCCACGCCGCACAAATGCACCCTGTAACTTTCTTTGCGGAACGAGAAGAACAACTCCTGTTCCTGCATCAGATATTTCTTAAAATCCGCCGCCTGACTTTTCGCCCAAGCAAGCGGAAGTCCAACCGCCAGCACCACTTTCGCCTCATGCAGACCTCGGAATTTCAGTTCCTCCGCCAAGCCTGCAAGCGTAAGAATATAAAAGTCTTGTGAATCGGTCTTGTTGCCCTGATAAATCAAATGGTTTTCCCCAATCACGTAATACTTGTCTTTATACTTGATATAATTCATGCTAACAATCGGTTCTTCCTCAAAATATTCCACGCCTGTCCTGAATACCCTGTGTGCTGTCTTTATATTTCCGTAGCCGTGATCCAGCCCGATAATGATTTTTGTATTGTTATATTTCTGCATAATAAAAGTCCTCCATATTGTTGTTAATCTTGTTATTGCGTTTTCATTTTTTCTGTTTACACCGTTTACAAATAGCGGAAAACCTTGATTTTCCTATATTCTGCTGTAAACGCACCGTTTACAAAAATGTAAACACGCCCTGTAAACCAGATAAAAAAGAGTTTAAAACATACTGCTATTTACTTCTTAAAAGGCAACTGCGCATTATCTGGCAGCGGCGTAAATCCCTGTATATCGCTTCTTCGTTTCCAGCCACGCTGCAATCCATACTTGCCAAACCTGTGAGAACTGATTTTCTCCCATCCTTCAATACAGGTGTTCATAATGCTGTTAATTTCTTTAATCTCCCATTGTTTTGGTTCTTCATACTCATGCCTCAACGCTTCTCTGTAAATCATTTCGCTGCAAACATATTCTTCCGTACAATCGTCCAGCCACGCCTGAATAACGCCCACCTTTGTATCTTCCGGCATAAACTGCTTCTGCATCTCCTTCAGATATTCTTCCATTTCCTTTGACAGTTTCAACTCATGTGAACAGTTATTATAGATAACCATAGCCTCCGCCCATGCCTGCACAATATATTCCCTCGACTCCTTTTCGTCCTCAAGGATGTGTTTCTCCACACGCTCCTGATGAACCAAAACAGGCGCAAATCTTCTGTTCCCTGTCCTGTCCAGCGGAAGAAAATCAAGGTTGTTTGATGTGCCGACAAAGATACACTGTCTTGGCCTGTCCTCCGCATAAGTCTGATATGGAATACGGTAGGTTTCTTTCTGCCTGCTCAGAAATGATTTAATATCTTCAATACTCTTTGCATTGACAGTGGCAAGCATTTCTGACATCTCAATAATCCAATGCCCCTGCATCTTGCTGTAAACATTTTCATCATCCATACGCTTCAAATCATCTGTAAACCACTCATCATTGACAGCAAGAAAACGGAAAAATGTAGACTTTCCTGCACCCTGACCACCCACAAGGCAGACCATAATCTCAAACTTACAGCCCGGCTCATAAATCCGGTGTATTGCCGCCATCATCAAAAGCCGCATGATTTCCCTTGTATATTCATTATCATCTGTTCCAAGAAAACGTGGAAGCAGACTTGAAATCCTGCTTTTTCCATCCCATCGCAGATTTTCAAGAAACTCTCTGATTGGATGGTAGCTTTTTTCACTTGCTGCAATGCTGACCGCCTTATTAATTGCCTTATCGCTGGAAATTCCATAATTTGTTTCTATGTAACGCTGAATTTGGAACATATCTACGTCTGTAATGCATCTTCCATTCCGTTTCCACAATAGCTGCTTTACAATATCAATTTTATTAGTCAGCTCATTTTTGCATATGGCATCTTTTAACAATGGATCTCTGTATAAAATAGTCATGCAGTTTTCGATGGAAGATTTCACATTCCCTTTCTGTGTTCTTGCAAGCGACTCCAGCACGTCCTCTACGGTACTCATTTCTGCATCAAGCGCTTCCCCGACTGCATTCCATAATTCATTTTCTGCCTGTGCAGACTTTTCCTGCAATTTCCTCCACCTTCTTCCTGTCCTTTAAGAAAAAATCCCGCCTCTCTGAAACTTCTCCCACGCACAGAATATCCAGCCAGTAATTGATGACCGGCTCTGCATGGAGCATCTGCGCATAATCTTCCGAAAAAATAATATCCGGCGGTTTCCCAATAAGAAAATGATTTACACTGTCAATCTCGGAAATGCAGTTTTTCAATATATCAACAGTCTGACTGCACCATTTTTCAAACCGTTCCTGAATGTGCATAATTCTCTTTTGCTCCGCCTTTTCTTTACGGATACGCTCTTTTTCCTGCGCATTCAGTCCCTCATTTTTCTTTACATCAACAGGCAGAACAAAATCCTCTATCAGCTTTAACGCCGCATCATACTGTGACAATCCAAACATCCGGGAAACATAATCAATCACATCTCCACCCACACCACAGGCAAAACAGTGATAAATTCTGTCAATCTTCATGCTTGGGTGCTTATCATCATGGAACGGACAACAGGCAGTCCCATTTCTCTTTACTTTCAGGCCATAATATTCTGCTGCCTGCCTTGCAGTCAGATGTTCCTTTACTTCTGAAAAAACATTCAATTTTACTGCTTCTCCTCCTTTTCATCCGGAAAAGCCTCTGTTATAATAAATCTGCAAAATATATACAAAGAGGCTCGTCCTTTTTGCATTCAGATTAGGTTGCGCCAACAATCTAATCCGTTTTTGAAATGTCCCTGTTGCCAGCAGGGGCATTTTCATTCTGTCCAATTTCTATTAACTGCTTTACCAATTCCAGCAGTAATTTTTCATCTTCCGCATTCCCATTTTTGAAATCTTCCAATATCTGCTCTAACACTTTTGCAACTCTGTTAGACATATAATTTCCGGCAGTTACCGTCACTTCCTGTCCTAATATGGCTTTGCGGTAATAATCTCCTTTGAGAAGTCCCGATAATATAATCCTTGCTTCCACTTGGGCTTTTTCCTCATCACTCAGCCAGAATGCTATTGTATTACGCCGAAACCTTGCTTCACGCTTACACGCCACTTTCCTCACCCCTTTCCACTTTTCCAAGCCTGTCCGCAATTTTTATCTGTGCGTCCATAGACTGGTGACAGTAGGTTTCAATCGTAGTCGTTACTTTCCCATGCCCTAACCTTTTTGCAATCTCAACAGGACTGAACCCCATCTGCACGAGCATACTCGCATGGCTGTGCCGGGTACAATGGACGGTAATCTTTTTTACTCCCGACAGCTTAATTCCCCGCTCCATTTCATGCTCAAAGAAGCTCTTTGTCCGTCCTGCAAAAAGACGTGTGCCCGCCCTTGCCCGATAAAGTGTTGCAATATACTCTTTGATTACCTCCTGCAATTCCCTATGTATGGTAATTACCCTTATGGAACTCTCCGTTTTCGGAGGCGTAATCAAATCCTCTCCGTCAATCCTCGCAAGGGATTCATCAACAGTAATCGTGCCTTTCTCAAAATTTACGTCCTTTATCTGAAGGGCAAGCAGTTCTCCAAGCCGCATCCCCGTCCAGAATAAAATCTGAAATGCAACCCACGAATCCTGCTTATCCATAATCGCATCCGAAAACTTCTGAAATTCCTCCAAAGTCCAATACGGTCTTTCATCTGCCCGGCTCTTTCCCATGCTTCCTGCTTTCCGGCATGGATTAGAGCGTAAATCATAAAAATTAACCGCATAATTCAGAATGGCACTGAGCTGGTTGTGTATAGTTTTCAGATAGGTGGGCTTGAAACCCTTCTCCATCATTTCACCCTGCCATTTTCTTATCATAGGAGCTGTGATTTCATTGATTGGCGTACTGCCAAAGTATGGAAGAACCTTATCGTTCATCACATACTCTTTCTGTTTCATGGTCGTTTTCCGCAAGCGTTTTTCCATGTCCGCCTTGTAAATCTCCCAAAAATCAGCCAGCGTCATTGTCGGATCAGAGGACTGCTGCAATAAGAAATGCGCATACCATTCTTCCGCCTCTTTCTTTGTTTTGAACCCTCTTTTCTGCGACTTCTTTTTTGCTCCTGTCCAATCCGTCCATCGGTACTGTATTCTCCACGTACCATTTGGATCTTTCTTTGCATTACAGCTCATACGCTTACCTCCTTTGCCGCCCCGTACCATTTTTCTTTGAAATAGGCTATGGGGATTTTCCCTGCGATTGTGAGAAAGCCTTTAGAAGATAATTCGCTGTTCATTTCCCGCAGAATCTTGTAAGACTTTCCCATGCTGATGCCGAGCATCGCCGCAATGTCTGCGGCATTGTAATAAAGTTTTTCGTTCATGTTGTTTCCTCTCTTTCTTTATATTTGTTTCTGTATAGTATCTTTATGTTTCGTTTTTATCATATCGTAACTTTTGTTTCTTGTCAATATCTTTTGTACTTTATTTTTTTCTCTTTATGTGGTATCATTGATTTAGTGCAAATACACAGCTAAAACTTTAGGAGGCAGACTTATGACTGTTGGAGAAAATATCCGCCGCATCCGCAAAGAGCGTGGTCTTACCCAGAAACAGTTAGGTGAATTGGTTGGTGCAAGCGAAGCCTATATTCGTGCCTACGAAAGCGGCAGGCGCAATCCCAAGCCGTCATCACTTGAAAAAATAGCAAATGCCCTTGCCGTTAATCCGGAAGTATTGGAAAATTCTGATTTTGATATGATCAAAGCCATGCACCGCTTATTCCAGATTGCTCGGCAGTACAACGGACATCTTTTTGCGTGCAAAGACGAGGAAGGCAATGATACAGTTGGAATACGTTTTGAAACCTTGACGCTGATGAACGCATGGTGCCAGCGTTATGAGAAATTTTTAGAAGATGTAGAAAAATGCAATGAAATCAAAGATGCAAAAAAACGTGGGGAGGCTCTTATTAAAGCCGAAACGGATTATGACCACTGGATGGACACTTACCCCGAACAGCATGGAGATGCCTTTTTCGACCTCAGCATCCAGCAGCTCCACGACCAAGTTATGGAGGATACAGAACACCGTTTGATAAACAATAAGCTGGATTAAAAAATCTGTACCCAAATCGTACCCACCGCCAATTAAAAAATCCCCGCAAGCCTTAGTTTTACGGTGATAAGGAAGTATTTACAATAACTTATCATCAACGCTGACAGACAGGGTGCATATAGGTAGGTATGACAGATTACGTTGTACCTACTTATTTTTGTTGCAGTTTTTATTTATTTCAGCTAAAATCAATACACAAGATTGTTAGTGAAAGAGAGTGAAATTATGGAAGAAAAGAACAATAATAAATATAATGCAGAAATGACAACAAATGATTATTTATCATTGCTTCAAATAAAATATGATTGCGAAACAGTATATGGTTTAATTAAGTCTTTACAGCAAGATGGAGTGACTAGTTTTGGAAGTATCCCTTATTTTACATTAACAGCGGCTACCATATTAGAAATGCTTTCGTCAAAAGAAATAAAAATTGAAATACCGTACTCGGCACGAATAAAAGATATTCGTATGAAATTGAAAATTTTTGAAGATAGATATAGTAAATCCCAAAAAATGTTATTAGCTATTGATTATCTCCAAAATGAAATTTTTAAGAATAAACTTACATTTTCGTTTATGAAAAACTGGAATATTCATTATAATTTAGGAATATACACAAACAAGGATAAAATAGTAATTGGAAACACACAATATAATTACTATTTATTACAAGATAATCGTTTCTTAAAAAAGAACCTTAACGAAATTGCTACTGCTTATGAAATATCTCCTAATAATTTTAATTTAGATGAACATGTGAACAGAGAATGTTATCAATATGCTTATACATGCGCACAATTTATAAATTCCATTCGTTCTGGTCTGGAAAGATTTGACACACCGGTAACTATAAATTCAAACAAAAATATCGTCGATTTTTATTATGCAGATTATAATACAAATCGCAAATCTGCTCTTTTACCACAAGGGGAAAATGGGAAAGCCATTTTTCTTTATTTACTCCATACTTTATCCACAATAAATTTTCTTCTATACGTTTTAAACGATTACGAAAAAGATGATTATGGTTGGTGGCTCAAAATAAATTATATTGTTTATTATTATAGTATACATAAATTAACTGATTTACATGAGCATTTTGTGCAAAACAAATTGATGACGAAAAATATTTCTGATTATTTGAATGAAATTGATGTTAAAAATGCTAAATTTATGAACAGTACTTTTAGAAATTGTATGATGCACCCAAGTTTGGCAGATAAAAATGGAAATAGTATAATTTCTTCATCTAAGTTAGATAGACAGAAACCTCTTTTTGGATTAGTAGAAACTTGTTTTGACGGAATGGGCTATAAAGACCTTAAAGATTCTGTTGTATTAGAAATGAAACGAATATCAAATATATTATCGCAATGGCTCGAAATACAATCTTTAAGTATAAAGCCACTTTAGTGCCAGTTACGCAATAAGACGCTGTTTTTGAGGACAGACTTATAAAACCCTTGCCTCGTCATTTCAACGCCCGCAAAGCCGCATAAATCAAGGATAAAATAACCTCTACTGCGTAACAATCCCCATAATAAATTGAGGGCGCAAGCGGTCTATCCGATTGCACCCTCTTGATTACCCAAAAGCAAAGGCGGGAAAAGCTGTCAAGGGCGCGTAGCGCGAAGTTTACCCTTGACAGCTTTTCCCGTCTTTGCTACTTCCTATCGGTCGAAGCGGAATTTCAATATGGCTTCAACCAGTTTCGCCTTTAACCTATCCTGTGTATCGTCATTGATATGCCCCTTATACATAGACAGATATTTGATGTGTGCGGTGTAATATCGCAATACTGCGTCTACCGCTTCCGGCTCTCCGGCAACGGCTTTTTCGATTACCTCAAAAGGTATCAATTTTTTATTCCTCATGTTTCAATCTCTCCCATTCTTTCCGTAACTGTTTCAGCGCAACATTTCTTCTGTGGTTTATCGTACTTCTGCAACGCCCGTACAGCCTGCCGATTGCTTTATCACGATAACCGATGAAGTAATATAGCAACAAAACTTCTTGCCTTAACTCCGGCAATTTTGATAATGCCGTTGCTAACCGTTCATCATCAACAATAACTTCCTTTCCCAACACAAGAAATGCGGTCGGCTTGTCCTGCTTTTCAAAGTAGCTGTCCATAGCAGACGGTTCAAAATATCGTTCTGACATCAGATAGTCA
>ERZ808051.1240-NODE-1240-length-18193-cov-6.209207_pt1 | contig 18193 bp, 11 predicted proteins | sample MGYA00380199_ERZ808051 | MGnify/ENA primary metagenome ERZ808051 (study PRJEB31490, sample SAMN06133391) | mouse gut metagenome | isolation source: J11 | host: mice | place: China: Chengdu | collected 2015-05 ...
GCCTTTGTTTATCTGGCCTCTATCGCTATTTTGTTGATTTAGCATAACTTCCACGTTTTTTCAAACAAGCCCTAAGCATATTGTAATTTTTTTACGAATGCTTTTCATCTCTTTTCATCTCAACATAATGTGCCGGAGCCAATTTTTCTCCCATAGGAGCTCGTATCCATTATAGGACCTGAAAAGCTGGTCTGTCAATAAGAGTTCCATCAGGAATCTATTCAATTCCGCGCACTCAAAAAGGTATCGTTTGAGCCCGTTGAAGCAAAAACGGGTGACCAGTAAGCATCTGGTCACCCAAGAAGTTGTTGCAGCCTGTTCCCCATTATTGGGAGAGAGGGTTCTCCACACAGCTCAAGGCCGTAAAACCACCATTTTATAGGGCCTAACTCCTCTTTCTCCAGCAGAGCCTCGCCGGTGCTGGAAGCTTCAACCAGCCACCAGCGCACATCGAATTGATATTTTCGATCCGAATCTCTATAGCGGGGCTCCAAATCGGAAGCAAAGTTTGAGGATTCCGCAGAGGCCGCCGCAGGAGGAGGGACTGCGGCGGCCAGAGCGGGGAAGAGGGTCAATGTTACGGCCAGGGCGGCGCTGAGAAGGGTACGGCCAACGTGTTTTCCCCTTTAACAGCGCTCAAGCCTCCCTCTGGGGCTCCTGAGGTTGAGACTTGGGCTTGCGGACCAGGAACGCCAGGTAGGTAACCAAACCAACGCCCCACACGATGTCGATGGGCAGGGCCAGGTGATAGAACCAGTTGGGCTGCGGCTCCTGGGGAGAGACTTCACACTGGGCCACCGTGTAGGCGATGTGGTGGATGGCCTCCCGCATGGCCTGCTGGGCGGTGGGATTGGTTTCGTCGATTTGCAGCTCGCCGGGGGCGACGAACAGGGTCAGCCACAGGTCCTGCCCGGCGCGGACGCCCTGCTCCAGATCCATCCACCACTCGTTGTTGCCCGTCATGAACAGGTCGGTGATGGTCATGCCCCGGAAGCCCCATTCCGTGCGCAGCAGGTCGGTGACCAGCGCCTTGTTGGAGCCGGTCCACTTGGAGCCCACCCGGTTGAAAGAGGTCATGATGGCTGCGGTCCTGCCTTCCTTCACCGCCAGCTCGAAGGGCTTCAAGAACACCTCGCGGATGGCCTGCTCGTTGCTCCAGGTGAACAGAGAGGTAAATTTCTCGCCCCGGAAGGTCTCCTGGTCGTTCAGGCCGAAGTGCTTGACGAACATGAACACGCCGCCCTCCCGGGCCGCATAGACCACGCTGGCCGCCATCTTGCCGGACAGGAAGCCGTCCTCGGAGTAATACTCAAAGTTCCGCCCGGAATAGGGGGTGCGGTGGAGGTTGACCGCCGGGGCGTACATGGCGGATACGTTGGAGGTCCGGCACTCCTCCGCGAACAGGTGGCCCTGCTCTTTGGCAATTTCCGGGTTCCAGGTCTGGGCCACGTACATCTGGACCGGGTAACTGGTGCCGCTGACGCCGAACATCCAGGCGGACACCCCCTGGGGGCCATCGGCGTGGACGGTGGCCTTCATGCCGATGGAGGTCACCTCGGCGGTGCCGAAGGCGCCGTTGGTGACGATGGACTCCATGTCCTCCAAAGAGAGCTGGTCCAGCAGGTCATCCCACTTGGGATCGTCATAATCCAGCCCCACCACATCGTCCAGAGTCAGGCCGTTTTTCGCGCCGGTAACTACCGGGACGGCGTTGGGGTCGTCCTCCACGGTGATTTTCGAGGCGGCCTTGACCGCTTCGCTGGAGGCCCGGCCGGTGTTGCCGGCGACAGGCTTGGGGAAGGTCCCCGCGAAGTCCGAACGGGACAGATAGATGATCTGCTCGCTCTCGCCCCCACCGGCGGCATCATCAAACAGATTCATGATGGGCATGCCAGTGACCGGGTCGTTCTCGAAGAAGATATCGCGGTTCAGGTTGAACTCCGCCGCGACGGTGGACAGCTCATGGGAGTTATCCATGATTTTCAGCTGATAGGCCCCGCGCTCCAGAACATAGCCGGTCTTGCCGTCGCCGTTGGCGTCGTTCCAGTCGTAGGAGGCGATCTCAAAGGGGCTCACGGAGACGGTGACAGTCTCGCTTTCGCCCGGCTGGAGCAGGCCGCTTTTGTTGAAGCCCACCAGATCCACATAGGCTTTCTCGATCCCGCCGGAGTAGTATTCCGGCGTGGCGTAGACCTGTACCACCTCTTTGCCCGCCACGCTGCCGGTGTTGGTCACCTTGACGCTGATGACGATCTCATCGGAATTCAGGTCGCCGTCCACCTTTTCCACCTCTTTGGAGAAGGTGGTGTAGGACAGGCCGTAGCCGAAGGGATACTGCACGGTCTGGTCATAGTCGATGAAGCCCTCCTGGGCGGCGGTCTCATAATATTTGTACCCTAAGTAGATGCCCTCCACATAGTCAACGTAGTAGTAACCGTCCATATCGCTGTATTCCATGGTGCCGGGGCGGTTGGCATAGTAGTAGTTGGGGGAGCTGGTGTGGTCATAGGCGAAGGTATCCACCAGCCGGCCGGAGGGGTTGACGGTCCCGGCCAGAATTTCTCCCAGCGCGATGGCGCCCACGTCGCCGGTGCCGGGCATGAAGATGGCGGCGTCTACGTCAATGTCCTCCAGGTAGCCCAGCTCCATGGCCGCGTTGGAGTTGACCAGCACAATGACGGTCTTGTAATTGTCCCGAAGATACTTCAGAATATCCTTTTCGTCCTGAGTCAGGGACAGATAGCCCGCCGGGATATCCAGACCCTCGCCGCTGGAACGGGAGATGGTCATGGCCGCGATATCAGAAAAGCGCTTGGCGCCGTCCAGCAGCTCCTGAGTGTAGTATGCGCTGTCGCTGATGGCGGGCTCCGGCGTAGCCCAGGAGGGGGAGTAACCGCCATACTTTTCCTCGGGCACGATGTCCCGGGCGTCCTTATAGCTCTGGTACATGCTGTAGAGGTCCTCGTTGACGGAGAATCCCGCGGCCTCCAGCGAGGATTTGATATTCACCGAAGCGGAGGACACGCCGCCGCTGCCGCCGTTGCCGCCGATGATCATCTGTGTGGACGACCATCCGAACAAATTGATGGCGCTCCCGGCGGGCGGGGGGAGGGCATTGTCTTTGTTGCGCAGCAGCACCATGCCCTCCCGGGTGATCTCCTTGGTGAACTCTGTGGCTTCCGCACGGACGCTTTCCGCCTCTACGCTGTCCAGCTTCAGGCCCATGTTGTTGGTCACTTTGGTCAGGTAGTCGAAGGCGACGTAAATTGCCACGTTGAACACCAGGAACAACGCGGCAAGAACGCCGAACACGATACGATGGACCAATTGCTTTTTTCCCTTTTTCATGAGGTTCTGCCTCCCTTTCCTAAATATAGACAAATTATAGTCCGGAAAAGGAGGCTTGTCTGTTATTCGTTCGTGAGCTGCTGTTTTGCGTACGCGGGAAGCACAATGTTTAAGCCGAAAATGTGGTCTTTGACGGAGATCACCAGCTCGCCGCCATATTTTTCGGCGGTCAGCCGCATACTTTTCAATCCATAGCCGTGGGAGGCGCTGTCAGGCTTTGAGGTCTGGGGAAGGCCGCCGTCCAGGGACAGCTCGCCTTCAAAGTAGTTGTAAACGTGTATGTCCAAAAAAGGTCCATGGCAGACGACCGTCAAGTTTATGACTCGCTGTTCCGGGTTATCCAGTCTGCGCACGGCCTCAATCGCGTTGTCCAGCGCGTTGCCGAAAATGGAGTAGACATCTCTTGTTTCCAGAAAGGACATTTTCCCGCTGTCCGCCATATAGGTAAAACGAATATTTTCTTTCTGACAAATCAGACTCTTGTCCGTCAGTACGATATCCAGAGCCTCGTTTCCTGTCCTGGCGATGGCGTCGTAGACGTTGATGGAGTCCTCCAGCTCCCGCAGCTCCTCATGGGGGATCTGCAACGAGCCGCTTGCTCTGACCCGGTACTGCGCCAATTGGTGCTTTAGATCGTGAAAGCGCAGGTTAACGGCGGAAATCGTATCGTTCAGGCGCTCATAGTAATCCGCCCGCAGCTCGGCCTGCTTCCGTACCAGGATGAGGTCCCGCTCCAGGCTTTGGCTTTTCAGCAGCTCCGCCATGACAGACAGGCCCATCATACAGCTCAAAATGGACAACAGGCGGAAAACCATTGTCATGATGCTGTCGTGGCTATAGCTGTAGCCGTAGGAGCTGAGGACCACCACAATGAGAAGGATGCCCGCGGACAGGAGCACCACCTCGCGCTGGGATACGGCGCACTCAAACTGAATAATCCGCTTCACGAACAGATGATATGCCGCCCAATAAACCGCTCCATAGACGATCAAAAGGAAAAGCAGATAGACGGCCACGGGCTGGAAGCCGGTCCCAACCCGAATTACGCCGAGCGCTTTTAGCGTCTCATGAACGGCGTAAGCCATGTTTTGTACCGTATATCCACCGATTCCCCACAGCATAGCCTGGACGCTGGAGCACTGGCAGCAGATGAAGATGCCTCCTGTTGTCAACAGCAAAATTATGACGCATCGAAGCATATTCCCCCACGGGTAAAACGCCTCCAGCATCTCGTACCGGACCACATAGGAGAGCAGGATACACAGCGCAGCGGTCCCAATCCCTTTTAGCCTGTGATGCTCCCTCTTTTGGGAACCCTGCAAAAACAGCGCTTCCGCGGCCATCAATTCAACGGCGAATTCCAGATTGACGCATAGCTTCAGTGATTCCATGGCTCAGATCCCCCCTCCCCAATATTTTGACACAGCCAGCAGCAGCCCTTTTCGCCTCCCCCGGCTGACGGAGATTTCCTGTCCGCCCACGGTGATGGAGTCTTTGCCCACGGCTGAGATATAGCGCAAATTGGCCAAATAACAACGGCTGCACCGATAGAATTTTTGGGGATCAAGCTGCTGCTCCGCATCGGCCAGTGTTCCCTTGCGGGTATACCGGCGTTCCGCGGTGTGATAGGTGATATAGTGATCCAGTACCTCCACATACAAGATTTGTTCGCTGGAAAGCACCGTCATACCTTCTTCCGTCTGGAGCACAACCGACTGTGGCTACCTCTGGCGCAGCCGGCGGACGGCCTTTCGCATGACCAGTTCAAAGCTGTAGTATTCCAGCGGTTTTACCATAAAATCAAGCGCGTCCACTTGATAGCCCTCCACTGCATATTGAGCCAGCTGGGTGACAAAAATAATGATAGTGTTTTCATCGGTCTTGCGAATCTGGCGGGCAATGTCCATCCCATTTATGCTGCCCATTTCAATATCCAGGAAGATGACGTCATACACAGGAGCGTAGGACCACAGAAAAGTACCGCCGCTTTGAAATGTTTTGACGCTGTATTCCAGCTGATTGGCGTAACAAAACCGGGACAAATAGGAACACAGCAAGTCAGCGCTGCTTTGCTCGTCATCAACCACTGCTATGTTCAGCATTTGTTTCACCGTCCTTGCATTGCATCTAAATTACGTTTCAGGCCGCTTAACCGTTCAAAGGACAAATAGGAGCGCCTTGTTGAACCCAGCAGGCGCTCCTATTCGGGTATGTGATTGATGTCAGGCAGACGGGGGATCATGGCGCTCCCTCCCATAAATTTGACTGTCCGCTTTGGCCCTGTGGGCGGCGGTGAGCGCGCTCAACCGAACCCCGCAGGCCTCCTCCTACAGGGCTTTTTCGCCCGAGAACACAACCCCATAGCAGGAAGTGCGCCGCTGCGCATATGGGCAAGGTATCGAGCGTTGTCCCGCCTTTTCCAAGCCACAGGCAATCCGGGCCCCATATCCGTCATCGAAAGCTGAAGGAGATGCACGTCCAATCGGAATAGACGTCCGCCCAACGAGAACAGACGGATGGTTGAATCTGCCGGCTGGTTCTCAGATAGCCTGCGCCAAAAAAGTAATACTCAGGCTCTCCACATCCCCTGACGATGCACCGACGCACCGCCGGACTTTACCGGCACTGCTCTCCCAGCTTCGAAATGCACCTCCCATGACTTCTTCGATTTTTGTGTGATTGATTATAACACCCCAAACATCATTTTCCGTAGAAAAACGGTCGGTCAGAAACAGGGAGAGGGCAAGCCCGCTGTTCCCGAACAGCGGCGGCAGATCTCCGGCGTGATGTGGATGCCCGCAGCCATTGGGATTGTAGTGGGACATGGCGTCTGCAAGCGGATCGTCTATATTGCCGCCGCAGTCGGTACCCTCATGGATATGAAACCCAAAAACCCGCTCCCGGCAGGGAAGGCCCGATTGGGGCAGGCCGCCGACCTGGGCGAGGACGATCACTCCCGCGTTGGTTTGATACAGCCGCACGCTGCCCGATATGCCAGGATAATTTTTGCTGCCCGCAATGCTGGCTGCCGCCTGGGGCCTGCCGCGCAGAATCGATAGAAGATCGACCGTAGAACGGTTGCAGGACGGTGATCTGTTCATAAGAAGCACCCCCGATCAATACTCTGTACAGCATCGTATGCGGGCGGCGGGTGCAGCGTACAGCTGCTTCCCTCCGAGCAGGCATGATTTCGGCCTTTTCGGGCAATCTATTGCCGAGGTGACTTTGATGGATAAGAAAACGGCAAGGATTTCTCAATCAACCCCAAATCAGGCGGAACGTCCTATCCCGCTTGAAATCTACCCGGTCATTGACAACGACCTGGCGCGGGATAACGTAGAGAACGATCTGCCTACCGCTGATTTAGAGGAGCTTCAATAGGCGGTATGTTATCCCACAAAACCGCAAATCAAAGGCTTGAGGTGATTTGTCATGCATTATTCCGACCTAAACGCCCTGCTGCGCGCCGAGCCAGAGGCAAAGCATTATTTCGACACCCTCCCGGACTACGCCAGGGAGCAGATCAACACCCGGTCAGACAGCGTCAACTCCTTTGCCAGCCTAAAGGACTATGCCCAGAACCTTCTGCGCGGCGACGATTGACATGGCAGATGAAAACCACCCTCAGCAGGGTGGTTTTCATTTTGTCCGCCCGTATGGGTTTAGCCTTTGCGCAAAAAAGTCTTCGACGCGGTTTTGTAAACGCTGTAATCATATCAACGATGTTCAAGAACTGGACCTGCTCAATATGGTATGTCCTTGCGCCCGGTAGTGTTTTGTGATATAATTTTCAAACCCTCTCTCGTTAAAGGAAGGAGTCTCCATTGTGAAAAAGGGAAAGACCAGAAAACCGATGGGCCGTACCGGCGGTATGTTGGTCAGCCTACTGATCACGGCGGCGATAGGCTTTGCCTATTTTTATGTGTCGCTGCCCGCCATCAACCCCCAATCCGGCGACTTTTACAGGTTCCTGGGCCTGCTGTGCGTGGTATACACCATCTGTGTGTTCCTGCTGTCCGCCCCCGGCGGAAAAGGGGACACCGTGGTGCGCACGCCCGGGGAGAAGATCAAAGAGTGGTTCGGGTACACAAAAAAGAGCTGTCTGCCTGTAGTGATCCTCTTCGTGGCAGTGATCGCCGCCGCCCTGGTGGGGCAGATCGTCTCCCTGCCCATTTTCCGGGCGGCCGACTACCGGCAGCTGCTCACGGTCCAGACCGGGGACTTTGCCACCGACATCGCGGAGATCTCCTTCAACGAGATCCCCACTTTGGACAAGGACTCCGCCAACTACCTGGGGGACCGCCAGATGGGCACGCTCAGCGACATGGTCAGCCAGTTTGAGTATTCCAACGACTCCACCCAGATCAACTACCAGGGCAGGCCCGTCCGGGTGGCTCCCGTCTCCTACGCCGACCTGATCAAGTGGTTTACCAACCGGGGGACCGGTCTGCCCGCCTATGTGATGGTGGACATGGTCACTCAGGAGGCCACCGTCACCCGGCTGAGCGAGGGTATCAAATACTCCTTCTCCGAGCCGCTGAACCGGAACATCGTGCGCCACCTGCGCTTTCAGTACCCCACCATGATATTTGCCACCCCGGAGTTCGAGATCGACGAGAGCGGGCATCCCTGGTGGGTGGCCCCCCGGGTGGTCAAGCGCATCGGCCTGTTCGGCGGAGCGGACATCCAGGGCGCCGTGCTGGTGGACGCCGTCACCGGCGAGAGCCAGTACCATGAGGAGGTCCCCAACTGGGTGGACACCCTCTATGTCCCTGAGCTCATCATGCAGCAATATGACTACTATGGCACCCTGGTCCACGGCTTCCTCAACTCCATTCTGGGCCAGCGGGACGTGACTCAGACCACCAGAGGCTACAACTATATCGCCATGAACGACGATGTGTATATGTACACCGGCGTCACTTCCGCCAACGCTGACCAGTCCAATCTGGGCTTCCTGCTCACCAACCAGCGCACCAAGGAGACCCACTTCTATACCGCCCCCGGTGCCACCGAGTATGCCGCCATGGCCTCCGCCCAGGGCGTGGTCCAGGATCTGGGGTACACCGCCACCTTCCCCATCCTGCTGAACATCGCCGGGGAGCCCACCTATTTTATTCCTCTGAAGGACGCCACAAACCTGGTCAAAACCTACGCCATGGTCAATGTGGCCCAGTATCAGCTGGTGGCCACCGGCGACAGCGTTTCTACCTGCGAGCAGAAATATATCCAGATGCTGACCGACAAGGGCGTGACCCAGGTGGAGCAGCTGCCTCAGACCCAGGCCAGCGGGAAAGTGGCCGAGATCAGGACCGCCGTGATCGATGGGAATTCCTATTACTTCATTCGCCTGGAGGGTGAGCGGGTGTTCTATTCCGTCTCCGCGGCTCTGGATCGGGAGGTGGTCACACTCAACGAGGGCGACACGGTCACCATCGACCACGCCGTTGGCGCAGAGGGCGAAGTCGCCTCGATTTTGGATGGATATGCCCTGAGCGTGGAGCGCCGTGCGCCGGCCGCAGAGGGATCACGCTGACCCTTATGCGGCGGCGCGGCGCCTGCGGCCACCCTTCCTCCACGGCAATGTGCGGTCGGACCGGCTGCTCAGGATTCAGAAGTCGGCGCGGCCCGCTCCCAGGGCAGCGCTTCCCCCGGCAAACGCGGCCCTGAAAAGGAGCGGCGACGCCATGAAGCTGACCAAAATTGAACAGAAATAAGCGTGGCAAAATATGATTCGATCTGTGATAATATGAAACAATCTAGCAGACCCGACGCAGTTCTGTGACGCTAAACATCCGTCCTTGCCTGCGCTGCAGTTAGCGCCTTCGAGATCCGTTCCGTCCACACATCTACATCGTGCTGCACCGCGCCGGTGAGGGCGTAGAAGCTCTCCACCTGGGTGAGCAGCTCGTCCAGCCCGGGGTCCGCGGTCCGGCGGGCCAGTGCCTGGAGCTCCTGGCAGGCCCGGTCCAGCGCCGTCCTGTCCGGCGGCGTGGTCATGTCCTTTGGCATCACCCGGATGATCTGCACGGCGTGGATGTCTCCGGGATTGGCGGCGCCGGGGATGAACAGCGTACCCCGGACCAAATAGTCGCCGGGGAGATCAGGGCGGTAGGCGCCCCAGGTCCACGCCACGTCCGCTTCCGCGCCGCTGCCGTCCGCCAGGGCGGCGGGCAGCCGGTCCGGCAGCGCGGCGGCGGCCAGAGCCTCCTCCAGCGGCGTGCCGAAACGGACCCGGCACACGGGCAGCGGCTTCACAGACGCAATCAGGGGGCGGTCGTACAGCGCCAAGCGGGAGATGCTCACGGCGTTGGCGTCGCCGGTGTGCATGATGGCCCAGTCCACCGTCAGCCGGAGGAAGCGGACGGGCCGGGGCGGGAAGGCAAACAGCTTGTCCTCTCCGGCGGCGCTCTCCGCCCATTCTCCCCGGCAGACCTCCTCAAACCGCTCCCCGTCCAGGCTTACGGACAGGGCGGCCCGCAGGATGGCCCCCCGGGTGCTCCCCGTCCACGCGCCGCACAGCAGGGCGCACGCCTCCCGCGCCGGCCGCAGCTCCAGCTGTACCCATTGGGGCAGGCGCTGGGCGCGGTTCAAATAGTCGGACTGCCAGAAGGTATCCGGACTGCTGTCCAGCATATCCGAGACGGGGTGCTGGGGATGGGTGCTGGAGGCGGTGATCGTTGCGCCGTCCAGGGGGATGGGCTGGGCGGCGGGCTCGCCGGTCCGCAGGACGAGGCTGTCCTCCAGTTGGGCGGCCTCTTTGGCGCAGACAGCGGACAGCTTGGCAATCCCCGGCCTCAGCCCCAGCACATGACCGGCCTCGTCCACCCGCGCCACCGAGGGATTAGAATTTTGAAAGGTCAGCCGCCAGCCCTCCGGCAGGCCGCAGGGCCCATGGCTGTCAAAACAGTCCACGGATAAGGCGGCCTGAGCCCCCGGCTCCAGCGCGGAAACACCCCGCAGGCGGATGGAGGTCAGCCCCAGCGGCGGCAGATAGGGGCGCAGGGCCCCCGGCTCCAGCGCCGCCTTTGGCTGAAACGCCCCGCCGCCCACATAGCGGCAGATGGCGGACAGGAGGGCCTGGGAGGCGGGGCCCTTCTTTTCCAGCAGGTCGATGGTGGACACGAACAGCCGCCCCGGCCCCACTCTGGCCTCAAACAGCATGGCCAGCCGCTCCGGCAGGTCAAGGGTGGCGATGGGCTGGACCATGGGGCGCAGGTCCCGGGGAAATTCGTTGATGAGCAGGCCCCGGGCGCTTTGCAGCGGCCCGAACCACTGCCAGTCCCCAAAGCAGTCCGTGGGGAAGCCGGTAAACAGCGGGTGATCTTTCTCCACAAAAATACCCAGAGAATAGCCGTCTGACCCGGCGGTGTGGAACATGGGGCTCCAGAAGTCGGGGCGGAAGGACACCGCCCGGCTGCGGGGCAGGGCGGCGGCGGTGCCCTCGGAGATGATCAGTACCGTTCCGCCCTCCGCCAAAGCCTGCTCCGCCCGCCGGTCATAGGCGCGGCACAGCACCACGCCCTCCGGGAGCTCCGCCCGGGACGCGGCGGGGTACAGCCACAGGGAGTAGTCGTTGACGCCGGGGGAGAAGGGGGCGTCGTATTCCCCCTCCAGGGACAGGACCAGCCGGGTCCGGCAGGGGGCGGACAGCCGGGGCAGCTCCGCCTCCAGAACGCCCAGCCGGGTGACGCCCCCCTGGGGGACCGGGCGGGCGGGGAGTCCGCCCCGGGCCAGCACGGTTCCCCGGCCGTCCTCCAGCGCCCAGGACAGGGCCAGCTCCGCCGGGGCGGGGGAGTAGTTGGAAACCAGAATCTCCGCCGTCAGCCGGTCCCCGCCCTCCCACACGAACCGGGGCAGTTTGGCCAGCACCGCCAGCTCACAGCAGGAGCGGCGGAACTCCTCCGGGGTGATCGCGTCCTTGCTCTCCAGAAGGCTGTCCAGCAGTCCCACCAGGGCGGTGCCCTGGCCGGAGAAATCCTGGAGGCCCAGCAGCAGGAACCCCCCGGACCCCGGCGTGCGCAGATAGGACTCCATAAAACGGCGGTACAGCATGGCGGCCAGCTTCCCGGTGGCCCGGTGGAAGTCCCCGGCCCGGTCCGCCAGCCCCGCCTGGGCCAGAATGTCCCGGAAGTGCTCCAGATTCCGGGGGCGCAGGACGCAGCCCTCATAGCGGGGCAGCTCCCGCCCGTAGTCGGGGTACACCTGGAGCTGGCCCACCTCGTGGCCGGTGATGGGGATGGGGGCGGCCTGGACGGCCTGCTCATAGTCCCAGTCGGTGCGGGGCTCCGTCAGGGGCAGATAGTCCTGCTCCAGCCATTTGGAGGCGAAATCAGCGGAGGGGGGATAGGTGCTGTGCCCCGCGATGTCGGAGCAGAGCAGATCGGGCTCCAGCCCCTTGCAGAATTGCAGAAATTCCTCGTAGTAGTAGAATCCGATGCGCTCCTCGTTGCCCAGGGCGAACATGACAAAGGAGGGGGAATTGCGGTATTCCGCGAAAATGCGCTTTGTGTCCTCCGCATAGTAGCGCACATCGGTGTCATCCCCCTGGGCGATATCCCCAAACATCCGCCGCCCCCACTGGGGCAGCTCCACGTAGAGGTACAGCCCCAGCCGGTCGGCGGCCTGGAAGGCGGCGCGGGGCGGCACCCAGGTGTGGAAGCGGACGTGGTTCAGGCCGTAGTCCCTGTAGATGCGGAACACCCTCAGCCAGTCCTCCAGCCCCATGGGGGCGTACCCGGTTTTGGGGAAGATGGCGCAGTTGATCTCCCCCCGGAGCTGGGTGGGCCGTCCGTTGATGAAAAACTGCCGCCCGCCCTGGTTGGCCCCGGCGGTGAAGGAGCGCATCCCGAAGTTCTCCGTGCGCTCGTCCCGAAGGACCCCACCGGCATACGCCTGCGCCGTCAGGCGGTACAGATTGGGGTGGAACTCGTCCCACAGAAGGGGGCGCTCCCCCATGTCATGGAGGAGGGAGAGGACGGCGGTACGCTCCCCGGCCGCGAAGCGGAACCCAACGCGCTGGGGGGCCGTTTTGCGGACCGGCTGATCCGTGTTCCAGCTCTCCGCCTGTAAAAGGACCTCCCCCCGCAGCTCCTCCGCCCCGTCCAGCCGGGCCAGCGTCACCTCCGCCCGGACAGCGTGGCGGCTCAGGTCGGGCCGCAGGCGCAGGGCGGAGACGGACAGGGCCGGGGGCGACTCCAGCCGCAATGCCCCCACGACGCCGTTCCAGTTGGTCTGGCCGTGCTCGGTGAGCTGGTGGGACCAGGCCTCCCCCTCCCACAGGGTGGAGTACATGGCGTGGGGCATCCCGGCGGGGGAGTTGTCCACCTCTACCGTGAGGGTGTGGGCGCCCCCCGGGCGGCACAGGGCCGTCAGGTCATAGCGGTGGGGGGTGGTGTAGCTGTTCTGCTGCTCCCCCGCGGACCGGCCGTCCACCCACACCCGGGTCTTTTTTGTCCGCTCCAGGTGGAGGAGCACAGGACGGCCCGCCCAGTCCGCCGGGACGTAGACCTCCCGCTGGTAGACGGCGGGGCCGGTGTACACATAGTCCCGGTTTAAATACCGGGGGGAGAAATTGACCGTGTTGTCCACACCCCTGCGGTTTTCATCCATGGTGCCGGGGAGCGAAACGGTTTCTTCGGAAAAAACCGCGCGCTCCGCCGGACCCATGGCAAACCGCCAGGGGCCGGACAGGTCGAGAAGGAGATTGCCGTTCATCACACAGACCGCCTTTCCGCCGCTGATATTATATTATGTATCATATCGGTCTTTGGGCGGGATGTCATTGCCCGGAATTGCCCAGACCTTTCGGGTTCTTGCTCAGGCTCGCAGCGCGTCACGGCTCCAGAACCCGCGCCCGGTATTCCGAGGGGGTCACCCCCGTCTCCTTTTTGAAGGAGGTACAAAAGCTGCTCTCGCTGGAAAATCCCACGGTGAAGCAGATGCTTTTTACGGAATCACCGGTGCTCTGGAGGAGAAATTTCGCGCTGCTGATCCGGGTGGCAAGGATGTACTGATGGGGAGAAAAGCCCGTCTCCCGTTTGAACAGGCGGCTGAAGTAGAAGGGGCTCAGCGCCGCCTGGGCGGCCAGGTCCTCCAGGGAGAGCTCCTGAGCCAGGTGGTCGTTGATATAGGCCACGCTGTCCTCAATAATGCCGGCGGACCGGGCGCCGGGGCTGGCCTCCTCCCGGCCCACCAGCAGCTCGGTGAGGAGGTTCACAATGTAGTTGTTCAGCATGGCCTCCCGGACGGGGGCGGCGTCCCGGAACTGGGCATATATCTTATGCAGATTTTTCTCAAAGCGGTAGCTGTTTTTCAGCGAGATCACCGGACTGCCTCCGGCCAGGATGGCGTCGAAATAGCCCCGGGCGCAGGGCCCGTCAAAGTGGAGCCACTCCGCCTCCCAGCCGGCCGTGGTGTGGTAGGCGTGGGGGGCGTAGCAGTCCAGGACCACCACCTGTCCCTCTCGGGCGCGGAAGCGCCGCCCATCCCATTCCACCTCGCACTCGCCTCGGATGACGCCCATGATGAGAAAGCTGTCCAGAGAGGCCCTGCGCAGGCAGTAGCCGGGCAAATATTGAAAATGGCCCACAATGAGCGGGTAGAGGAACAGCCCCTGGGCCTGTGCGCTGGGCGTGTAGATGTAGTAATCGGAACCGGGCGCAACAAGGGCTTCTGTGGACCGCATATGGAACCCTCCCTCTGTTTGTGGCTGCCTTTATTATACGGAGCGAGCTGTTCTCCGTCAAGAACGCGAGGGCAATTTTTCAAAATAGCAGGGCAACTGTGGGAATTGAACATTTTGTGGGAAGAGCCTATGCTTTCTTCAGATGGGAACCATAACATCAAGGAGGCGTCAGGGATGGACAGCGTGAAGATCTGGGAGGAACAGATCGTGCTCCCCACCTATGAGATTGGCCAGGCGGACAAAAACCCCATGTTCCTGGAGGGCCGGGTATACCAGGGCAGCTCCGGGAAGGTGTACCCCTATCCCACCATTGAATCGGTATCCGACGTGAAAACGGACAAGGAGTACCGGGCGGTGTGGCTGGAAAACGAGTATTTGCGGGTGATGATCCTGCCCGAGCTGGGCGGGCGCATCCAGCGGGCCTATGACAAGACCAACGACTACGACTTCGTGTACTACAACCACGTCATCAAGCCTGCGCTGGTGGGGCTGTGCGGGCCCTGGATCAGCGGCGGCATCGAGTTCAACTGGCCCCAGCACCACCGGCCCACCACATATTCCCCGGTGGACTATCTGCTCATCGAAAACCCGGACGGCTCCAAGACCTGCCGGGTGTCCGACGTGGACCAGATGTATGGCACCCGGGGGGAGGCCAGCTTCACCCTGTACCCAGGCAGGGCGTACATTGAGATCCGCGGCCAGCTCTACAACCCCACGCCCCTGCCCCAGACCTTCCTGTGGTGGGCCAACCCCGCCGTCCCGGTGAACGAGAACACCCAGTCCATCTTTCCCCCCGACGTCCACGCGGTGATGGACCACGGCAAACGGGACGTGTCCCGGTTCCCCATCGCCACGGGGGAGTACTATAAGCACGACTACAGCGCGGGTGTGGACATCTCCTGGTACAAAAATATCCCCGTGCCCACCTCCTACATGGCGGAGAAGAGCAGCTTCGACTTTGTGGGCGGCTACGACTACGGCAGGCAGGCGGGCATCCTCCATGTGGCAGACCACCACATCTCCCCCGGCAAGAAGCAGTGGACCTGGGGCTGCGGCGACTTCGGAAAGGCCTGGGACCGCAATCTCACCGACGGGGACGGCCCCTATGTGGAGCTGATGACCGGGGTGTACACCGACAACCAGCCCGATTTCACCTGGCTCAAGCCCTCCGAGGAAAAGACGTTCACCCAGTACTTCATGCCCTACAAGGCGGTGGGAGCGGTGAAGAACGCCACCATCGACGGGGCGGTGAACCTGGAAACCGGGGCGGAGGGCGTCACCGTGACGGCCTACGCCAGCGGAGAGCATCCCCGTGCCCGCATTCGGCTCACGTACGGCGATACGGTGCTGCTGGACGAGGAGGCGGCGCTGTCCCCGGTGCGGACCTATCAAAAGACGGTGAACGCCGCCGTGGAGGACGAAACCAGACTGACGGTGAAGGTGCTGGACGGGGTACGGGAGCTGGTGTCCTATACCCCGCTGAAACAGGAGATCCCCAAGCTCCCCGAGCCGGCCCAGGCGGCCAAGGACCCGGAGGAGCTCATGACCTGCGAGGAGCTCTATCTCACCGGACTGCACATCGAGCAGTACCGCCATGCCACCTACCGCCCGGACCCCTACTACCTGGAGGGGCTGAAGCGGGACCCGGGGGACATCCGCCTCAACAACGCCTATGGCTCGCTGCTGCTGCGCCGGGGGCAGTTTACCCAGGCGGAGACATATTTCCGCAAAGCGCTGGAGCGGTGCACCTGGAAAAACCCCAACCCCTACGACTCCGAGCCATATTACAATCTGGGGCTGGCGCTGTTCTATCAGGGCAGGCTGGACGAGGCCTTCGACGCCTTCTATAAGGCCGCCTGGTCCGGCGAGCAGCAGGAGATGGGCTTCTACTATCTGGCCTGTATCGAGGCGGAGCGAAACAATTTTGCCAGCGCCCTGGAGCTGGCGGAAAAGGGCCTGGTGAAAAACTGGCACAACGTCAAGGCCCGGGGGCTGAAGGCCTATCTCCTGCGGAAGCTGGGCCGGGAGGAGCAGGCCCGGGTGTGGATCGGGGAGAGCCTCGCCATTGATCCCTTTGACTACCTGTCCCGGCTGGAGCTGGCCCGGCTGGGGGGTGAAGGGCGGGAGGCGGTCCAGGCGCTGGCCCGGGGCTTCCACGAGACCTGGCTGCGCATCGCCCGGGATTACGCCCAGTTCGGCGCTTACGCCGAAGCGGTTGACACCCTGGAGCTGTGCGAAAAGCCCTGGCCCATGCTGTACTACTACAGGGCGTACTATCAGGCCAAGCTGGGGCGGGATGACGCCCCAGCGTTGGAGCTGGCGGAGCGCTGTCCCGCCGACTGCTGCTTCCCCAACAAGCTGGAGGACTTAATCGTACTGGAGTACGCCGAAGAGCATTTCACTGCCCCCGCCAAAGCCTGCTACTACCTGGGCTGTCTGCTGTACGACAAGCTGCGATACGACGATGCCATGGAAAACTGGGAGCGGTCCGCCCGGCTGGACCCGCAGTTCCCCACCGTCTGGCGGAACCTGGCCCTGGCCTACTACAACAAGCGCCATGACAGCCATGGGGCCCGGGAAGCCATGGAAAAGGCCTGGGCCCTGGCCCCCACGGACGCCCGGGTGTTTCTGGAGCTGGACCAGCTGTACAAAAAGCTGGAGATGCCCGCGGCGGAGCGGCTGGCCCGGTACGAGGCAAACCAGGATGTGTTCCTGAGGCGGGACGACTTGAAAATCGAGTACGCCACCCTGCTTAACCTGCTGGGGCGCTATGAGGAGGCCTATGACTTCATCATGGCCCACCGCTTCCACCCCTGGGAGGGCGGCGAGGGCAAGGTGACCGGCCAGTACACCACCGCCCTGGTGGAGCTGGCCCGGGAGGCCATGGCCGAGGGCCGCTGGGAACAGGCGGAGGACTATCTGCTGCGCACCGTGTCCTACCCGGAGAACCTGGGGGAGGGCAAGCTGGAGGGCGCCAAGGACAACCACGTCAACTACTACCTGGGGCTGGTGAGGGAGCGGCTGGGCGACTGGCCGGGGGCGAAAGCGTGCTTCGAGCGGGCCGCCGTGGGCACCGGAGAGCCCGCTGGGATGATGTACTATAACGACCAGCCCGCCGACATGATCTACTACCAGGGTCTGGCGCTGGAAAAGCTGGGCAGGCCGGTGGAGGCCAAGGCGCGGTTTAACAAGCTGCTGGACTACGGAGAGCGGCACATGTTCGACCATGTGCGGGTGAGCTATTTCGCGGTGTCCCTGCCGGACTTCCTGATTTTTGACGACGATCTGGACAAGAGGAACCGGGCCCACTGCCACTATCTCATCGGACTGGCCCGGTTGGGGATGGGACAGAAAAAAGCGGCCGCCCAGTCCTTTGCGGCTGCCATCCGAGAGGAACCGAGCCATCAGAACGCCATTCGGTATCAGGCCATATGCGGCGGACAGCGCCATGAAGCGCCGTAACGACAAGGGCTGTAAACTGCTGCCGCTGGCGGTAAGCGACGCGGTCCGTGCCGGGGACGCCCACATCAAGGAGGAGTTCAACGGCCACAACCACCCGGAGCTCCCCCGGAAGTACGGCGTCACAGAGCGATGGGTTCGGTCGCTATGCGGCCCCGGGCAGACGGAGGGACAGCTTACCCTTTCCCTGTTCCTCCCGCCTGCGGGCCTTGCCCTGCGTTTTGGAAAGGGGAAATGTCTTTGCCGAAAGAGCGACCCGATAAAACAGACTGTGAAATCGAACTTCCGCAAGCTATTGTAGAAACCTTTGCCCGGTTCCCCGTTCCGGAGATACGGAAATATTACGGCAGCGAACAGGGCCAACGGGAGTTTGCAGAGTGGCAAGAAGCACAAAGCAAAATCGAATAAGCAGATAGAAACAGCGGAGGCCAAGGCTTTTACACCTTGACCCCCGCTGTTCGTTTTAACATCAGAGCCACACCAAGACGGCAAAGCCGCATTTGAAATAATAGGTGTTCGTCCAATGTCCAGTTGGCGCAATGTGGCAAAATCGCTATTCGGAGTTCCATGCAACAGCCGCCCGCAGGGCGGCCCCAACCGCGAGCCCAGCGCAGCGGGCCGAGGTTGGAAGCGAAGAAATTCCCGCCAGAGTGCAGTTTTCGGCGAAGCCGGAAACGGAACGGTGGCGGGAATTTCTGA
>ERZ808051.1242-NODE-1242-length-18120-cov-22.503298_pt1 | contig 18120 bp, 20 predicted proteins | sample MGYA00380199_ERZ808051 | MGnify/ENA primary metagenome ERZ808051 (study PRJEB31490, sample SAMN06133391) | mouse gut metagenome | isolation source: J11 | host: mice | place: China: Chengdu | collected 2015-05 ...
ATCACCGCCTCCACGTCCTCCGGGCCGTAGCCGTCCCCCAGGGTGGAAGCCCGGAAGCGGGTGGCCCGGTCCTGGCCTGGGAGCCGGAACGAGATTATGGACGTCGTTCTCCGGACACCACAGGCCATCGTTGACCATGGCATCTTTCAGCGTCACGTTGTTCATCCGAGCGCCCCAGCGCATATTATGCCGGTCGGATCAATGAGTTGGAGAGGCAGATCAAAGACCAGCAGGATATCTTGAAGAAGGCTCAGGACGACCAGGACATCGCCGACCGGGAGCTGGCCGATGCCCAGAGTGCCGCCCAAAAGGCCGCTGAGGACGCCCAGGCTGCCCAGGAGGCCGCTCAGAAGGCCAAGGACGTTGCCGACAAGGCCGCTCAGGAGGCCAAAGCCGCCGCCGATGCCAAGTCCGACGCCGAGACCGCGCTGAAGGATGCGGAGGACGCCGTCAAGGATGCGGAGGACATCGTCAAGAATGCCGAGGCTGACAAGAAGCTGAAGGACAAAGAGGTTGAGAAGGCTGAGAAGGCCGTCGAGGCTGCCGAGGACGCCAAGGACGCCGCCGAGGAGGCGCTGAAGAAGGTATCTGACGCCGCCGAAAAGCTTGAGGAGGCCCAGAAGGCCCAGGAGGCCTACAACCTCGCGCTCATCGCCAAGACGAAAGCTGAGGAGGCTGTCAATGCCGCCCTGGAGGCCGTCAAGGAGTTTGGAATCAACCTGGACGACCACAGCTGGGACGGCAACGAGACCCTTAAGGCGCTGAAGGAGAACCTGGAGAAGCTCATCGCTGAGGCTGAGAAGGCTGCCGATAAGGTCGAGGAGGCCAAAAAGGCCGCCGACGAGGCCCAGGATGCCGCCGACAAGGCCGTTGAGGACGCCGAGGAGGCTCAGCGCCGCGCCGACGAGGAGGAGAGCCGCCGGGATGATCTGCTGGACCAGGGCGATCTGAACACCATGGACGATCTGACCACCATCGACGACGAGGCCGTGCCTCTGGCCGCGGGCCCTGTGACCCGCGCGGAGTTCGTTGACTACCTGTGGCGTCATGAGGGCGAGCCCGCTCCCGCGACCGACACCGTGCTCTTCACCGACGTGACCACGGAGCACGAGTACGCCCCGGCCATCGCGTGGGCTCAGTCCGTCGGACTCATCTCCGGCTATGAGGACGGCTCCTTCCAGCCCGACGAGCTGGTGACTGTGGCCGCTGTACGGGACATCCTGGACAACTTCGCCCAGGTGTTCGGCACCAACGCTGTGGCTGTTGCCGACCTTACCACCCTGACGGGTGAGGAGGACGAGGCCGTGCTCAACTGCGACGAGATTCTGGCTGAATTCTTCGGCGAGGAGTACATTCTCGCCGAGGTTGAGGATGAAATCGCGGCTTAACACCCGATATGCCCCACGCTTGGGAGAGCGCAAAAGAAGGCCCCGGGATTACTCCCGGGGCCTTCTTTATTTGTCCGCCTCGCTGCCCCGCCATCTCCACGCGGGTTACTGGGGTCCGTACAGCATTGCCGATGAAACCGAGGGCATTTTGTGCCCCGGACAGGAGAACGGGCGGACGTATGTTTGGCAGCTGCGCACGTTTTCCAATTTAGAAAATATCCAGCAGGTTGGAGAAACACGCAAGGTCATAGTCCTCCAGCCCGCAGCCCTTGGCATCGCCAAACAGCGCCAGTGCTGTCATGCTGCCTGCCTTGGCGGCTTCAATGCCCGCCTTAGCATCCTCGACCACCGCGCAGTCCGCCGGAACAAAACCGAGTTTCTGCGCGGCGAGGAGGAATACTTCTGGGTCTGGCTTGGAGCGGGTGATATCGGTGCCATCGGCGACGGCATCAAAGAAATTGCCTAAGCCGATCTGCCCCAGGATCAGTTTTGTATTCCTACTGGACGAGCCAATGGCCAGCTTATAACCCCTATTGCGCAAGGAGACGAGGGTATCCTTTACTTCGCCGGAGAGATCCATCGGGCTCATGCTTTTTAGCAGCTTTTGATAGGTGCCGTTTTTCCAGGAAGCAAATGTCTCTTTTTCCTCCCGGGTGTACTCCCTGCCTGATTGCTCCAGTATGATCTCCAGACTGGCCATCCGGCTCACGCCCCGAAGGCGGTCGTTGATCTCCTTGTCAAAGTAGATGCCCAACCGATCCGCCAGAGCCTTCCACGCCTGATAGTGGAACTTGTCTGTAAAACAGATGACTCCGTCAAGGTCGAAAATGATGGCCTTTTTTTGGAATTTTACCATAGATCTTCTCCTCAATTACAACGCTGCCCCCCAGATCCCACCGCAGAAGGGGTCTACAGGAGATATGCCATAGAAGGGGCTTCTGCCGGTGATCTTCTCGATCAAGCAGTCCAACACGGCGTCCGAGTTGTTGTAGCAGTTGATAAATGTACGGATCATGGGGACATCCACAAAATGATACGGGTCGCCGAGTGAGACAAACATGGTGGGAATATCCCGCACGAGCTGGGGCGATTCACCACAGGCTTTGGGCATATAGCGCAGGCGGTTTACCGTGTCGTTTCCTCCAGTGACCATGTTCGCAACATATAAAATCAGATCAAACCGGGCTTTCAGCTCCTGTACCGGCGCGGTAAAGGTCTCCGCCAGTTCCCTTCCCTCCAGGCACGTTACCTGAAAGCCTTCTGCTTCCAGGCGGGTAATCACGCCATGTTTGCATTTGGATCCGCCGCGGAAAGCCGGATTGTCCCCCAAAATGTGCAGCCATATCCTCCCGCGGGTCCGGGGGGTGACGGGGAGCAGCGACTGGGTATCCTTTACCAGCGTAATGGCCCGGTCGGCGCAATCACGGGCCATGTCCCGGTGCTTTGCGCTGCCCACTACGGCAGCGCAGTCGTCAGCTGTGAACTCTGACCGGCCGATCAGCCCGAGCGAGGCTTTCAGCGCCAGCACCCTTGTCACCGCCTGATCCAGCCGCTGGGGGGAAATGACGCCTGTTTGGGCGTCTTCCAGTAAACTTTCAAAGTCCTCCTCCAGATTCCGGCCAAACAGGAACATATCGCATCCAGCGTTTACGCAGGCCGCCGGAATCCGCCGCCGGGGCAGCGCGCACCCCAGCCCGGTCATGGAGGCGGAGTCCGTAATCACCGCCCCATTGAAGCCCAGTTTTTCCCGCAATAGGCCGTTGACCAATTCCGGGGACAAGGACGCCGGGAGGATGTCCTCATCTCGAATCCCCGGCCGCAGGCGGCGGCTGTACGCTGGCTGGAGGATATGCCCTACCATCACCGTCTGGGCCCCCTGGTTGATCAGCGCTTGATAAACCCGGCCATAGGAGGCGTCCCACTGTTCGCAGGACAGGCTGTTGATGGACGAAATCAGGTGCTGGTCCCGTTCATCCACCCCGTCACCGGGAAAATGCTTGAGGGCCACCGCCATATTGTGCCGGCCAATCCCTCGCAGGTACGCCCCCGCAAAGGCAATCACCCGGTCCGGGTCATCGCCGTAGGTGCGGGTGTTGATGATGGGGTTGCGCCAGTTATAGTGGATATCCACCACAGGAGAAAAGGAGTAGTTCACCCCCACTGCGGCGCCTTCCGCACCGCAGACTTCCCCCAGCATCTCGGCGTAGGCCGGATCGCCGGTGGCTGCGACCTCAAGCTGGCTGGCAAATTCTGTGCCGTCCACGGCCACACCGCTGCCGCCGTTTTCCAAATTGGCCGAAACCAGCAGCGGGATATCCACCTGGCGCTGGAGAAAATCCACCCGCTCCTTGATGGTTCGTGCCGGGGCTGTGCGGAATGTGACCCCGCCGTAGGGAATCGTCTGATAGCGCAGCAGCAGTTCCTCGTTGGACTCCCCGGGGGACACGCAGCAGATGAGCTGTCCCACTTTTTCCCGCAGGGTCAGCCGCTCCAGTGTCTGAAACACCCAGTCACACTGGATGTCGCTGAGATAGAACGGTTTTTTCTTAAGTGCTTCTCTCATGCCCGATCTTCCTCCGGGTACAAAAACCGCAGTGCCGTAGGGGTGGGAAGGGAGGCCTCCGAGACTGGCTCCAGCGCTCCTGTCTGCTGGTCGATGCGGTAGACCACCGCCTTCTCGCTGGCTACACAGGTGACAATCAGGAACCGGCCCTCCCGGTCAATCTGGATGCCCCGGGTCATGAAATCGCAGTTGGTGACGCAGTGGTTTTTCACTGTCAGCACTCCAGTGTCGGGCTCCAGCTCCAGCTGGCAGACCACCCTTTGGGTGTTGTTTGCGTAGACGAAACGACCGTTGGGATGAACCTGCACATCAATGCCCCAGGGGTGCAGGTCCGCGCCCAGCAGGCTGAAGGCGCTGCCCTTGACGGAGGGGTCCATGATATCCACGCGAGAGATCCGCTCCAGAGTTCCCGTGCTCCGATCCAGGCGGTAGCTGCACAGGTGTCCGTCATACTCGTTTTGTATCAGAACGTAGGGAGTATTTTTGACGAAACAGGCGTGCCGTGGGGAGGAGCCGTAATCAGACTGGAACACGGACAGCTTGTCCAGCTTCTGAGTCTCCCGGTTCAGCCGGCACACCCAAATGTTGTCGCCCCCTTTGTTGGGGATGATGACGAAGTCCTCGTCGTTGATGACCACGCTGTGGGGATGGGCGCTGGCGTGCTCTATCGGATCAATGCCCGTGCCGTCCAACACCAGCCGGTCCAGCAGCTTACCAATGCCCCCGTCCTCCCGGATGGCAAACAGGCTGATGCATCCCTCGTCCCGGACCGCGCGAGGGGTGATCTCCCCGTCCTTGATGTCGAAGCGGGAACAGTAGAATTTGGAGCCGTGGTTGGCTACCAGCAGGTATTTTCCGGTTCGGTCCAGCGTCACATAGCAGGTACTGGCCCCGGCGGCGAAGGATTGGTTGATCAGCGTCAGCTTTTCTGCCTTTAGATCCAGCGCAGCCGCCGTCACGCCGCCGCCAAAGCCCCGACCCTTGAAGTCGTGTTCTTCATTACCGCAATAGATATACCGTTGGTCCGGGGAGACCACCAGGGTGCTGGGGCTTTCCAGTCCGTGGAGCTGGTCGCACACGCTCACTGCGCCTGTCTGCGCGTCCACCCGGCACAATGTCAGGCAGTCACAGGCGCCTTGAAAATTAGGGGTGGTCAGCTGAGTCCAGTACTGATCCCCAAAACCGCCAAAACACGCATAAAAATGATCGGTTTTTTCCATAGCTTTCACTTCCTTTTTCGTAGAATCCGTTATTGAAAGGCGCATTCCTCAGCGCTACGCTTTTGACGCGCTGCGTTTGGAGACGGCGTCCAGCACCACGGCCACCATCAGCATCAGGCCCTTGAAGATGTCCTGGGAATTGGTGTTCATCCCCATCATGTTCAACCCCACGGACAAGGTGCCGATGATAATCACGCCGGTCACGATGCCGGAGGTCTTGCCGGTGCCGCCCATGACGGACACGCCGCCCAGAACGGCGGCCGAAATCACATCGCTGCTCAGCGATCCGCCCGCGAAGGGACTGCCGGAAAACGTGCGGGACATGCACACCAGGCCGGCCACTCCCACCAGGGCGCCGCCGATGATGCTGGCGATGTACTTGATTTGGTTCACGTTGATGCCGGACAGGCGAGCCACATCGTCGCTGCCGCCCACGGCAAACAGATAGCGCCCGAGATAGGTCTTTCGGAACACAAACGCAACGATGACTGCAAGCACCAGAAAGATGATGGTGGAGATGGGGATCAGGTTAAAAATATACCCCTGCCCCAGCCACTTGATGGACTCCGGAAGGCCGTAAATGGTCTTGTTTCGGGCGACGATGCAGGCCAAGCCGCTGACCGCGGTGCCCATGGCCATAGAGATCACCAGCCGGCTGATTTTAAAGCGGATGGAGATCCAGCAGGTCAGGCAGAAAATAATTATCGCTCCCAGCACGCCCGCGGCCATCGCTATCCAAATGGGCACCCCGGCGGAGTAAAGGAAGGCGGCCAGCGTCCCGGTGAAGGCATAGACCTGGCCGGTGGAGAAGTCCAGGTTGCCGGTAATCATCAAAAACGAGACGCCCAGCGCGGCAATACCCATCGTGGTGACCTGCCTGACGATAGATATCAGGTTGCTGACCGAGAAAAACGCGGCGCCGCACTGCACCCCGAAGAAAATGATGAGCGCAACCAAAATCAACTGGGCACTGCATTTGCTTAGCAGGTTTGCCCCCTTTTTCAGCACATTGTTCATAGTCCTCACCTCATTATCTGCTGCCGGACGCCATATCCAGCAAAAGTTCCTTATCAAACTGAGCCCGTTCGACGGCGCCCACCAGTCTGCCTTCGGACATGACCACAATGCGGTCAGTTACGCCGATCAGCTCCTCAAATTCGGAGGACACCATCAAAATGCTATGCCCCTCGTCCGCCAGACGGTGGATGATTTGATATATCTCATGCTTGGTGCCCACATCAATGCCCCGGGTGGGCTCGTCAAAGATGATGATGTCGCTCTCGGTAGCCAGCCATTTGGCCACGATGACCTTTTGCTGGTTGCCGCCGGAGAGGTGCTGCACCTCTTTGCCGTAGCTGGGGGTTTTGACCTCCAGCTTCTCACAGTAGGTCCGAATGCAGTCGTTCTCCTTCTGCTCGTTGATAACCCCAAACCGGCAGAAACGCTTGATGCTGGCCAGGGTGGCGTTGACCGCAATGCTCTTGTCCATCAGCAGGCCCAGCCGCTTGCGGTCCTCGGGGAGATACGCCACGCCCTGGGCAATGGCGTGCCAGGGCTGCTTCCCTTTCAATTCCTCTCCCCGGATATAGATATGCCCGCCGGTTTTGGGCACGTTGCAGAACAGCACGTTCATCAGCTCCGTGCGCCCCGCACCAACCAGGCCGGCAACGCCCAAGATTTCTCCCTTATGCAGTTCCAGGGACACATCCTGCGCGCCGTTCCCGCTCAGATTTTCCACCCGCAGTACCACTTCCCCGGTGGCTTTGGAGACGTGCTCGGGATAATAGTTGGACAGCTCCCGTCCAATCATCATGCGGATCAGCTCGGGGCGGGAGGTGTCCCGGATCAGCGTCTCCCCGACCAACTGCCCGTCGCGCAGCACCACCGCCCGGTCACAAATCTCGAAGATTTCCTCCAGCCGGTGGGAGATATAGATGAAGGAGGTTCCTTTTTCTTTCAGCTCTCGGACGATGCGGAACAGGATTTCCGTCTCCTTTTGGGTCAGGGGGGCGGTGGGCTCGTCCAGGATCAGAATTTTCAAATCCAGCATAGTAGCTTTGGCGATCTCCACAATCTGCATCATCGCGGGGGACAGCACGCTCACCGGGTCCTCCGGGTTGATATCCAGCTCAAAGGAGTCAAAAAATTCCTGGCATCGCCGCAGCATCTGCTGATAGTCCACGATGATTCCCCTGCCGGGGTTATTGCCCATGAACACGTTCTCCACGATGGGCAGATCCGGCACCAGGTTGAACTCCTGATAGACTGCGCTGATGCCGCTTTTCCTGGCCTGGCTGGGCAGGATGGCGGAGTACTCCTGATCGAACAGCGTTATGGTGCCCGCCGAGGGCACGTTCGCTCCCGTCAGACACTTGATGAGAGTGGATTTTCCGGCCCCGTTTTCTCCCAGGAGGGCGAGAACCTCGCCCTCCTGGAGTGTAAAACTGACATCATGCAGCGCACGGACGCCGGGAAATGATTTGCTCAGTCCCTTCAGGGACAGTACGGTCTTGCCCATGGTCGCTTCCTTTCGCCGCTGGGCGGTCATTCAATATAGTCCGCCACGTTGGTGCTGTCCACCAGCACTTTTTCCACAATCACGTTCTCCATTGTGCCGTTTTCAATCCAGTTGATGAGCTGTAGGCCCACCTGGTAGCCGGAGGCTTCGATGTCCATATAGGCGCAGGCCCGATAGGGGCTGGTCCCGCTCTGAATCAGGCGGAAGGACTCGGCGTCGCCCTCGCTGGAGAACACAAAATAGTCGGACGCGTCGGGCACGGAGGCGGAGATCTCATTGGCGGCTGCGGTGGCATAGCCGTTGTTGAAGCAGAACAACGCCTTCAGGTTTGGATTGGCGTTGAGAATCTGGGCCGTGTAGTTGGCGGCGGACTCATCGTCGGGAGGATAGAATTCCACTGTGAATGTGAAGTCCTTGTCCTCGCACCACTGGTTGATTACGCCCTTGATGTCCTCTTTAGCGGTGTAGTAGTCGCTGTCCTGGTTCTCGCAGTTCTCCAGCCACAGCGCGCCGATCTCGCCGCTGGTGATGTTGTTCTCGGTGACAAACTGGTCTAGCGCCTCCACAAACTGCTGGCCCAGCGTCACATAGTCGTTGATGGTGCCCGCCAGGGCGCCGTCAACAACCTCGCCCTGGGTAAGAACGCCGATGTCGGAATTGCTCTTCATAAAATCGGTGGCGGACTCCGGCGCCACAAACAGGCCGTACAGTGCCTTCACGCCGGAGGCCTTCACGGTGTCCAGCCCGGAGAGCATATTCTCACTGTCGAAATTGTAGTCGTAGGACATATACTCATAGCCGTGCTCCTTGGCGGCCCGCTCGATGCCGTTACTCATCTGGAGCTGGAAGTCAAAGGAGAGGCTGGCGTACACGCCGCCGATTTTGCCCTTTTCGCCGGTGGCTTGGGACGGCGCCCCAGTGGGATCACCGCTGGGGTCGGCGCTGTTTTTTCCCGCTTGGTTGCCGCAGGCCGGGAGCGCAAAGAGCATGGACAGGCACAACAGCATTGCAATCAGCTTTTTCATTTTTCATTATCCTTTCTTTTTCGTTTTGGGTGTGCAAAAATGACAAATCAACCAAAATATTTCTAAAAATTTTGTCATTTTGCCCATCCGCCTACAGGATAACAGAAAAGCAGTGGAAAGTATATTGCAAAATTTTTCTATAAACATTGCATTTTATCCGCTTGCTGATATAATGATAAACGCGGCTGTAAAATATGGCCCTCCCAGGTTGGGGCAGGGCGGAAAGGCGAGGCTCTCATGAATTATCACTTGTCGGACAGCGTTTTTTATACCGAAAAAGAAATCATGGACGCCCTTACCGATTTTGTAGACTGCAATAAATATGTGTTCCGCCATGCGTATGACGATGCCCCGGTTCCCGGTGCGGGGGAACTGGGCTGGCACTACCATAACTGCTATGAGCTGCTGTACTTTCTTCGGGGGGATGCGGATTATCAAATCCAGCACAACTACTATACCCTGCGTCCCCACAGCCTGCTGGTCATCAAGCCCGGGGAGTACCATACCATGCGGGTCCATTCCGACCGGCAGCTGGAACGCATGGTCATTCGGTTCCGGGATGACAACCGTCCCCCGGAGATGCAGGCGGCGCTGCGTACCATGGGCAGCTTCTACTCCATCGCCGGCACCCGCCTGTCTGAAGAAATCCTGCAAGTAGACAAGTACTTCAAAGACATCCAGCAGGGCATCTCACGGGATATCCTCAACAGCCAGCTCCAGATCATTCTGACCTATTTGTGCAATAGTGAGGATATGCAGCAGCCTGCCGACAGGGTGGACTGCGGTGCGGAGCTGATTATTTCCTTCATCCATAACAATCTGCCCTCCATTCACTGCCTGGACGATATCTGCAAAAATGTCCATATGTCCCGCTCCACGGTGCAGAAGCACATATCGGACTATATGCAAACCCCCATCATGTCTTACGTTCGAACCCAGAAGTGCCTCCTGGCCAGGCAGCTGCTCCAGGAGGGACACTCCGCCACGGAGGCATGTATGCAGTGCGGGTTCCAGGACTATTCCACCTTTTACCGGGCTTACTGTAATGAATTTGGAATCTCCCCTTCCTGCATTACCACCAATCCCGCTTTGCCGCCCAACATCTGAACTCCATGCGGGTATAGAAATCTGAAAAGGCTTTGGACGCATGAGCGCCCGGGGCCTTTTGGAGTTTGTACGTCTGACCGGGGTTGGTATGCGCCACAATCTCAATACCGCCTTTCTCGGCAAGGAGCGCCCGGCGAGTCAAAAACCGCACCACCACCGCTGTAGCCCACTCAATCCTTGTCATACGTTCAAGCACAATGTCACATACTGCTGGGCCACTGCGGCGCAGGGTTCACGCTGGTGGCCTACCTACGCCCACGTGACCACTCAGGCCCAGCGTCAGGCGGCGGATACCATGGCGAGTATCCTCTCCGATGCTATCTAATCCTTTCTGAACATTTCGCCGTATGGGTCGAAACTTGGGCCGGGCATAAACCGCAAAAATTAGCAGCACAAAAAGTTCAGAACATCAAAGAAAATCCTCCGATTTCCTTGGAAATCGGAGGATTTGTGGTTGCGGGGGCCGAATTTGAACCGACGACCTTCGGGTTATGAGGGATATACAGAAACCAAAACCGCAAAAATATGCCCAGATGCTTCCAAAACGGGGCATCTGGGCATTGATTTTTCCGATAAAATTTTGCGTGTTTCTCATTTGGCCAAGTTTAATCAAATGAGAGTTGGAGCAAATTGGGACACTCAGTTTGCTAAACGGGTAGTGGATCCACTAAGGGATATCCCGCTCGGGGTGTCGTTACATTGATAGCATTGGGAAATGCCGAAAATATTTCAGCCTATCACATTTTATTTCTGATAACCTGGCAGCACCACCACGCAGAAATCAGAAACAGAGTTGCCTCGGACGAATTTAATACAAATCTCTGATGCCGCCGCAGCGCACTCAGCTTGTATATCAAACATGAGTGTGCTCCGAATGCCGAGGGTCCTAAAGGTGTCCATTGTTAAGTTGAACAGATCGCCGCTGGGACGGTCGTATATGCTGACATTCAACCCTTCGGGCGCATCGTAATTCAGTGCATATCGCACATAACCGTTATCCAACGGCTGGACGGTGCAGCTATGAACTGTAATGCTACCTTGTGCCAGCCGGTTGACGCAGCTTGCCTCCACGGGGCTGCTCTCACCGCTGGACATTCCACTGGTGTGGCCGATGGCAGGCTTAGAGGGAACTTCTTCCTGGCCGGACTGCTGATACGTTTCTTTGGGCACACTTTGCCCCGCCTGGGAAATGTAACCCGTTGCCTCAAAAGTGGGCCAGACAACGCTGGGTTCGATCACGCCAAAATTGTGATAGGTCAAAAGATTGTAGAGGTTAAACTGATAGTTTCCTTCGCCTCGAATGCCGTTCGCACTGTCCTTCATCAGCGCTTCGCCATAGGCCTGTTGAGCGGCACAGAACGCCGCGCTCCTGGTCTGGCCCTCGTGAAGGGCTTTCAAATAGTGGTAGTAGAAATAATAGAAATTGCTCTTAGCCATGTCGGACAGGCTGGCATCGCAGTTGACCCCGTTGCCGGAGATATTGGCTGTGGCAGAGAAAGCACCTACGCATCTTCCATTCAGAGCGGCAGTGGTCAGGTTGTCCGTCATTCCATAGCCGGTTAGGCAGGTCCAGCAGTCCAGATAATAGGGATTGCCGTCCAGAGCATTGTCAATGGTGTCCACATTGAGGAAGGAGATTCGCTTCTCCTTACCATTCTCAAATACGCACTGGTCGATGTTGTCCCTCTGACCGTGGGAGTTGATGAGCAATTCCATAGGTCCTTTATCGTTTTCCTTGGACAGATTATCCCTGGTAAAGCCGCCCAGTACTTGAGTGGTCACGGGGTACTGGCCTTCCAGATTTCCATACAGGCGGCAGGGAACATCCAGCAAACGGAATTCCGTGTCTGCCCGTTCCAGGAAACGTCCCATGTCATCAGAGTGATTCTTATGGGCAGAAATGGGGTTGGAGAAATTCACCAAGTCCGGCTGTTCCAGGCCGGTGTCCGCCACAAATGTCTTGTACCTGTCGAAGAATGCGGTAAACTCTCCCTTGGACAAAGGCAGGCGGACCACCGGCCATTGCGGCACCAGGGTCACATCCCACTTCTGCCCAAAGTGATCCTTGACATTGTAGTGGCCAGAGATGCGGGCGGGGTCATTGTCAAAGTTTCCGTAGAATATGTCGGAGAGGAAGGAGCCGTCATCATCCACCTCGCCATTGCCCATAAGGGCTTTATAATCCACCTGGAACGCGGGGACCATGTCTGGCGTCCCAAAAATCTGCACACCTGCCACTGTTCCACCCCGCTGGGCTGCCGTCCGCCTTCAGTGCCGCATAAAGAGACTTCGCATCGGAGAAGCCGCTGGCGTCTGCCACCAGGACGGTGGCATTGGTGATGGCCGCCAGGTACTCCCCCACAGCCTTTAGGTCCTCCTGGGTCATGGCTGCGGTGTCCATCACAGCGTAAAGATACCGGGAGCGGGCCGCAACCTCCGCACGCAGGGTATCCGCTTCCTTACTGCGGCCCACCCGGAGGGACACCGATGGACGAATTCGATGTGATGGGCCGGATCAAAGAGCTATGCGCCTCCCGCTCGTGGACCTATTACCGTCTGGCGAAGGAAGCCGATATCCCATACTCCTCCCTGAGCACTATGCTTCACAAAGCCTATGTTCCCTCCATCCCCTCCTTGATAAAGATTTGCAGGGGCTTTGATATCACCCTGGCCCAGTTCTTTTCCGAGAAGGACGATACCGCCAAGCTCACCAAAAAACAAAAGCTCTGCCTGGAATGCTGGGATCAGTTGGATGAGCAGAGCCAAGCCCTGGCGTTGGCCTATATGGAGGGGCTGGCAGACCGACAGAATGAAAAGTAACCTACCCTGGGGAGTTTGACGCTCCCCAGGGCGTTTTTGTCAGGCAAGCTGTTTCACCCTCCGATAGAAGGTGCGGGGCTTCATGTCCAGCCGTCTCATGGCCTCCACTGCCGTAATCTGCCCCTCCCGCCACAAGGCCACCACCTGGGGAAACTCCGGGCGCTGGATGGGCTTCCTACCTTTATATATCCCGTTGGCTTTGGCGATGGCGATACCCTCCTGCTGGCGCTGCAAAATGTATTCCCGTTCCAGTTCAGCCACGGCCCCAAAGATGGTGAGCATGAACTTTCCACTGGGGGTCGTGGTATCAATAGCCTCTTTCTTGGAGATGAATTCCACCCCTTTGGCCGTCAGCCGCTCCACCAGCTCCAACAGGTCGCGGGTATTCCGGGCAAAGCGGCTGATGGATTCCACAATCACGGTATCGCCCTTCCGAACATATTCCATCATCTGCTTCAACTCAGGACGATCCAGGCTCTTGCCGCTCATGCGGTCGATGTAGACCTGATCCACGCCAAGCTCCTGCATTAAAACCTCCTGCCGCGCTGTGTTCTGCTCGGCGGTGCTGGTTCGGACGTAGCCAATTTTCATTTTTCTCCATCCTTTCGGTTGTAAAGGGCACTGCATTTTGCTATAATGATTTCAGAAGGGAGGCAGTACCCATGGCTGCGCAATATACCATTGAGGAACTCCAAAGTATCATCACCCCCATCGCACAAAGCCACGGAGTAGAAAGCGTCTCTCTGTTTGGCTCCTACGCCAAAACCACGGCTTGCCCAACGAGCGACGTAGATTTGAAGATAGAAAAGGGTAAACTCAGATCCTTGTTTCAGTTGTCTGGTTTCAGGCTGGCTGTTGAGGACGCTTTGAACCTCCCTGTGGATTTGGTGACCAGCGAATCCTGTGACAAGAGCTTTCTGAATATGATTGCGAAAGATGAGGTGCTGCTTTATCGAAACTCGTGATCGGATCATCTTACAGAAAATCATCTCCTACTGTCAGCGCATTGCCGCAAACTTGGAGCGGTATCACCACGATTTGTCTGAATTTGAGCGAGACTACCTGTTTCAAGACGCGTGCTGTATGTGCGTTGTGCAAATTGGAGAGCTGGTTTCACAGCTATCCGAGTCGGCCAAGCAAATGAACCCTGCTGTTCCTTGGCGGGCCATCAAAGACACCAGAAATTTTTATGTCCACGCCTATGGCTCCATTGACATTCCATCTGTCTGGGACACGCTGGTAAACGATATTCCGGAGTTAGAATCTGCCTGTGAGCAGCTTTTATCAGAGAACTAAAATCAACCATGCCAATAGGGTCGGTTTCCAGGCTGGCATATGCCAAAGCCCCGAAACCGGCCCTATTGCTATATTTTTTCACTGTGCCGGTAGGGTATGCCCTATCGGCACACTCAGCACACCCCGAAGTCCGCCATGATCTCCCGGATGCAGCTCTCCCGGCCCTCATGGTCGTACAGAAGCTGTTCGATATCAAAGGCATCATACCCGGCATCCATCAGCAGCCGCAGCTCCGCTTCCGGCACACCGCGGCGCTGGCCGTACTCCAACACCATCTCCATGTAATCGTCCAGCTCCCTGGGCGGCACCGCCCGCTCCCACTGCCCCCAGTCGAAAAAGTAACGCTGAGGCCGCAGCTTGGCATCGTCAAACCGGGCTGTGGTACGCCTGCCTTTGGCGTCAATCGCCATAATACCCCCCTGGGTGATGCGGATATCGGCTTGGCACAGCCCGGACAGCCCCAGCGCTTCCAGGGCCATATCCAGAATTTCATCGGTGGAGGCATAGAGGTAGCACCCCAGCTCAGGGAACAGCCGGATGGTGAGCGGGTTGTTTCCCCGAACAAGGTACAGGGTGTTTTTTGTGTCCAGCACTGTGATGGTGAAGGAACCGTCCAGGGCCTCCGCCATCTGCCGCAGACTGTCCAGGCACAGCCTCCCGGCCCGCTCCAGGAGCTGTACCGCCACATAGCTGTCCGTCTCAATGAAGGTGGCGGGCAGACGATGGGTGTGCCGCAGCTCCACATCATTGCAGAGCACCCCATTGTGGGCCAGGGCAAACAGCTGCCGTCCGGCCCTGCCGGGGAAGGGGTGGTTGTTGTAGTTCTTGCTGGCCGCGCCCTGGGTGGTCATGCGGGTGTGGCCCATGAGATACCGGGCCTCTGGAACGCTCCGCCAGCGCATTTTGCTGGCGGGCCTGGGGGCCTTTTGGATTTGAATGGCTCCATTCTGCACATAGGACACGCCGCTGGCGTCCGTGCCCCGCATCTGCGCCGCATTTGCCAGCTCCCGGAATAGGGCCAGACGCTGGGAAGGGGTGAGCTGTCCTTGAAAATCCAGCACGCCAAAGATCGCGCACATGGCTCACACCTCCTCGGCCACGGCCACAGGCTCGTTGACATACAGCCGCCGCTCTTTGAGGTACTGCACCAGCTCCGGGGCCTTGCAGCCCGACACGAAATCGGTCCAGGTCAGGCCCTGCATCTCCTGGTCGGACAAATAAAGCGCCACCTCACAGATGCGGTCAATCATCTGCAAGGTGGCAAGGAGGGTGTTCAGCTTCAGCGTCCCCCGGAACATACGAAATTCAATGGTGTGGTAGTTCGTGAGGTTGACGCACTTGTACCGCTGATAGTGGTTTTTCTTGGCGTTGTCCAAGACAGCCTTGGGATCATCCTTCCGGCCATAGCGGGAGGCCCATTGCTCCATCTGATCCAGGGTTCTCCGGCTGAACCGCAGCAGCTCGTTCCAGTGGGTCTCCACGAAGAACAGGATGCGGGCGATCACCTCCTCCTGCTCCGCCTGGGATTCCCCGAACGCGTCCCGGTTGACGTGGATATGGAGGCCGCAGGTGCAGCTTTTGTGGCTGCGGTAGCCCATGCGGACGGCCTCAGCCACCACATCGGCCCAGGGCATCTTGTTGATGTGATAGTCCAGGGCCATAGGGTGAGTGACGATCTCCATTCCATCGGTCAGGGAACCGTCGTGCTTGATGTAGATGTGGGGGTGATTGTGATTGCCGATCTCCATCAACCGGCTGGCCCTGGAATCGCTCTCGCCGCCCTCATCAATTTCAAGCTCCACCCCGAAGTAGCGGGGGCCTTTTCCATAGAAGATGGGCTCCGGCTTGTAGTAGTAGCTCTCGACGCCCTGATAGGAGCTGTGGGCCGCATGGCAGGAATCGCAGTAGCCCTCCCGGTCATAGTCGTCCAGATAGTGGAGCTCATCTTCATGGATCAACCGTCCACAGCCGCCGCAATGAGAATAGCTGTCCCGGCAGGAGTAGCAGAGGGTCAGGTCCTGCTCCTGGTGGACCTCGCTGGTGAAAAAGCGCTGGCCGCAATGGTCGCACACCACAGTCAGATCGATGAGGCAGTCCAGGCAGTACAGCTCGCCCCGGAAGTCATGAAGCTCTGAGCGGGGGTGGCTGGCCCCGCAGTGGGCACAGGCGAATGCCTCAGTCATCGTCAGCCACCTCCTCCGCCACCTTGAGGATGATGCTGAGCAGGACGAGGATAGTTCTGGGGTCGATCATAGATATGGCCTCCTAAGTAAAAGATAGCCCTCACTTTGCGAGAGAGGCTTTCATATCTATGATATACAATCAAAAAAGCTATATTTCCGTATACTTTTCGCATTTGACAAGGCATTGGCTACACAGACAACCTGCCTTTTTGCTTCTGCACCGCTGGGCCTTTTGCACAAGATTGAGCTGTAGCAATTGTTGCATGACGGCTGTTTCAGTTCTCTGTAACTTTGCTGCAATTTCTGAAAGACCAATTCCATCCGCATAATCCGCCTTTAATTGGTGCCGTTCGGACTCGGTCCAATATAATCCTTCACGCTCTATGCCGCCAGTACGCTGGCGCATTGCCTTGATGTATTCAGCGCTCTTTTTTGTGATAGACATTGTTTTGTCCTCCTGTGAAATTATTTTACTTTATTGTTGCTTTATCTGTAAAAGAATACGTCAGAAATCAAATTATCTACAGGAAATATTTTATAGTGCTAATGAATGAACAAAATGGTAAAAAACAAATGGGAGGCTACAGTGATGATACTGGAACAGTATTCAGACATTTTAAGAGTAGAGGAGCTTTGCGAAGTGTTGGGAATTGGTGCTAACGCGGCCTACCAACTGCTCAATGAAGGTACAATTCCCGCCTTTCGCATTGGACGCCGGTGGAAGATTCCCAAAGATGCGGTGAAGAAATATATCAGCCAGTGGAAGGTTTATTGAGTACGCAGCCCCAGGGATTCTCCTGGGGCTGTGCTTGTTTCAATCGTCAAAACAATGCTTCGCCCTGCTGGAAACATAATGGAGCTCTCTCACACCGTACTTTCGGACAGTGCGCCTCACAAAGTCCTCAAATCTATGAAAAACTTCACGGGTTCCTCTATACTTGTGACCATCCACATGAGAGACAGCGTTGCTTACAATGTGAATGTGTAGGTGAGATTTATCTTCGTGAACAGCATAGATGGCTTGAAACATACCCCCCAGGTAGGAAATGATTTCTTGTCCAATCAAATTGGCAATTCCTGGAACATAGAGTTCATACGGGTCAAAAGACAGGACAAAGTGCCGAACATGAACGCCGCTTTCCTTATGAAACTTTTTTGCCACCGCCTCCATGTCTCCGGCGGGATTGTATGGATCAAGTTTAACAGAGCCGATGTATCCATGAGTAGTCTTGCTGGGCTGTGTAATGTAGTTGATAACATCACTGTAGGAATTTAAGTTGTGATACTTTCCTGTAGTGTTAGCAGTTTTGATGACAGCCATTATAACGTTACCTCCAAAAACAGATTGATTTCAAACACGGGTCCTATACCATTCGCAAGGGGAAGCAGGTAAGTTCCTGCTTCCCCTCGGGGCCCTTGTTTGATTATTATTCTGTTGGTTGCTTTGTCAAAAACTGCAATCGAACACTTGACAAGCATGGTAAAACTCTTTAAAATTTATATAGATATTTTTAAATTTTGTTAAGGATGATGCTGATGTTTGTAACAGATGTGATCCGAGATGATTACAAAAAATGGTCGTGTGGCGACACAGTAATCATTCACGCACAGACTGGGGCTGGAAAAACCTACTTTGTGCTTCAAGAGCTCTTACCCTTCGTTGCAGAGCATGGAAAAAAATTACTCTACCTTTCAAATCGCACAGCTCTGCGGGATCAGATAAAAATGTCATATCACAGCAAATTTGATAATGCGATAATTCCAATGAATTACCAAAGTTTCGAGCGTGTGGACTTAAGTAGAAAAAACCCTTCAAAAGAAGGGGAAAGTATTCTTTCATGCGAGTACTGGGTTATGGATGAGGGACATTATTTTTTGGCGGATGGATCATTTAATAGTAATGTATTATCGTGCATGATAAATATCTCCGCAGAAAAGAAAAAACGTGTGCTAATATTTATGACTGCTACACCTCAATACCTTTTTTTGGCATTGGGCAG
>ERZ808051.1243-NODE-1243-length-18117-cov-5.233703_pt1 | contig 18117 bp, 13 predicted proteins | sample MGYA00380199_ERZ808051 | MGnify/ENA primary metagenome ERZ808051 (study PRJEB31490, sample SAMN06133391) | mouse gut metagenome | isolation source: J11 | host: mice | place: China: Chengdu | collected 2015-05 ...
CTGCTTACGGTCGGAGGAACGCACCGCATCGTGGTGCGTGTGGAATAAGGAGGTGAAGCCGTGCTGCCGGAAATTCAACTGGATAAGGACCGTTTTGAAAGCATGACCCGGGAAATGCAGAATATGATTTCCAGCATATGTCCGGCGTGGACGGACTACAATGCTCATGATCCCGGAATTACGTTAATGGAACTTTTTGCGTGGCTTAAGGAAATCCAGCAGTATCATATGGACCAGATCAACGAGGGGCAGATGATGCAGTATTTAAGGCTTCTGGGGCAGAAACGTCATGGCAGAAGCGCGGCGCGGGTACTGCTTTCCCTCCAATCAGGGGAGCCGCTGTGGGTAAAGAAAAACAGCCGTTTTTATGCAGGAAGGTTCTGTTTCGAGACAGAGCGTGAGCTTGTGCTTCCGGGGATACAGGCAGTATTCTGTGCCTGTCAGGAACCGGATGGTTTAACGGTATCAGATAGTTTAACGGTATTAGAGAGGGAGCAGCTTGCCCATGACGGACAGATGGAGTTTTATCCGTTTGGACATAAGTTGAGATTTGGAACCACATTTTACCTGGGGCTTGACAGCCCGCTTCCTCCTGGAAAGGAAACGGCGCTTTCTGTGCGGGTCAGCCAAAAATGGCCGGTAAAGCGAAACAGGATTGAGGACGGATTTCTTCCACTGGCGGATCTGTCCTATGAGTATTTTGAGAATAAAGAGACTGGGTGGAAGCCCCTTCCCGTGATTCGGGATGAAAGTTTTGGATTTTTGCAGGATGGCTTTCTTTCCTTTTCCTGTCCGGGGGCCATGGAGAAGACACAGATTGCCGGACATAAGGCTTATGGCGTCCGTATTGTATTAAAGGAAAGCGGATATGAAGTCCCCCCGGTAATCACCGGACTTGATTTTGCTTATGTTCCGGCGGTTCAGAAACATACCAGAGCCAGGCTCCTTCCTGCCAGGCTTTGTACCAGTGAACAGGGAGCGGAGGTAGTTTCCGAAGAACCGTTACTGGGAGATGAGCGGGCGGAATGTTTCCTTGGCTTCCACGGCAGGTATCAGCCGGTTTCCTTAGAGTATCAGCTCCGGGAAGGATATGCAGTATTTTCTGTTTCCATGTTTAACGAAGGAATGCCGGATGAGGCTTTTGTATGCGCCTATGAACAGACCTTTGAAAGGGATCGGAACCTGCCGGACGGAGACGGTTTTCCCGGCCAGCATATTCCGCTTAAGGACCGCGGGCTTTTGACAGAGGATTTCCTTTTGCTGGCGGAGGACCAGGAAAAACCAGGATACTTCAATTTTTGGAGCCAGGTGGAAGATTTCCACAGTTCCGGTCCGGAGGACCGCCATTATATCCTGGACGGAGAGAAGGGGGAACTGATTTTTGGAGATGGCTTTTATGGAAGGGCTCCGGAGGGACGGCTTTTGATTGCAGGCTGCGCGGTTTCCTTTGGCAGGGAAGGGAATATAAACCCGGCGGATTTTACGGCGCCGGAGTATGAGACCCTTACGGCTGTAAGCCGGACGGATGCATGGGGAGGTGAGGATCCGGAAAGTTTTGTGGAAGCGTTCCAAAGATTTGAACGGTCACAGTATGATATCTTTCAGGCAGTGACCCTCACTGACTACGAAACGCTTGCCATGAGAACTCCCGGCCTTATGCTTCATTCCTGTCGTGCCATCGCCTCTTCGTCTGGAAAAATTACCGTGGCGGTGATGCCTTTTTCTGAGAACGGGGCGGGAACCCTAAGTGACAGGGCGGCGCAGAACATCCGGAAATTTTTAGAGGAAAGGCGGCTCATTGGAACGGAGGTACGGGTGAAATCGCCGGAATATATACAGATCACAGTAACGGTACAGATGTATTTGAAATCTCAGTACCGGAACGGGCGGCAGACGGTGGAAGACACCATCAAAGATTTTTTTCATGGAATTCATGAACGCATGGGAGAGCCCTTGTCTTATCGAAGCCTCTGCGGGGTGCTGGAGCGGCTTCCCTGTACGGCAAGAATCGGCTATCTGACCCTGGAAGCCAGAGGAAACGGATTTACATATGGGGAAAGCGGGGATATTCTGCCGCCTCCGGACGGCGTATTTGTGCTTAAGAATCTGGAATGTGTGGTATTAGAGGCGTAAAGAGAGGCCGCGGGATGGTCAGGACGGAAAGGAGCAGCAGTGAAATATTTCCTGTACAACAAGGCAGTGGATTTTAAAAAGGGCTATATGGAAAACTGTGCCTGGTGCGAGACGGGGCTTACGGTAGAAAATCCAAAGCTTCCCGGCGGCGGAAGCTTTATCACCAGGGTCATGGACAGCAGGGAGAAAGAGACGGTGTGGCACCGGCTGTGCACAGATTGTGAAATGTTAGGCAATGCTTCCATACAGCTTTCTCTGTATGCATCAGAATCTGACCGCTTTTTCGTGGACGGGAAGGAAGAAAATTTGCAGGATTACCTGCGAAACCCGGAAATTTCCATGGAGGAAAAGAGAAAGAGACTGGATTTTTGTCTGGTAAAAACGATTTTAAGTCCGTCGGATATTCTGCTTTATGACGTGAAAGGAAGGTATCTGTGGGCTATCATCCGGATGTTTTCCCAGGGTGGCGAAAAACCGGTCATCCACAGACTTCAGTTCTTTTTCCCAAAGGAGAGCTGGACACAGTATCTGCCGAACGTATACCGGATGGGACTGGGAGAGAACTCTTTTCTGGACCGGTATCTGGCTATCTTCCAGTCCATGTACGGGGATTTGGAGCAGTCGATCCGGCGGGCAGACCGGCTTCTGGATACAGAGATCACGGACCCCAGGGTTCTGGAATGGCTGGCCGGGTGGATTTATGTGGACAATGTATCTCTGTGGCCAGGGGACCGTTTAAGACGCTTTCTTAAAGAGGCTGTGAGGCTTTATGCAATCCGGGGCACCAGGAAGGGACTTCTGGACATGGTGAAGCTTTACACCGGATATCCGGCCTTTCTGGTGGAATATATGGAGCTGGAACAGGTGATGACGGATGTTATGCAGAGAGAACGCTGGGAGCGGCTTTATGGGACAGAAAAAAACTGCTGTTTTCTCCTTGTCATGGAGACGGCAGTGTCAGAGCCGGGGCAGAAAAAGGCAGTGGAGGCCCTGGTTGAGAGCATAAGACCGGCTCATATTTCCATCCGGCTTGTGGTATTAAAGCCCCGGATGGTGCTGGGCTCCCATTGTTATCTGGGAGTGAATACCAAACTGGAGCATCTGCGGCCATTGGTCCTTGACGGGGCATCTCATCTGGCATTTTCGGCGCTCAAAAACAGCAGACAGGATACGGAGGGAAGATCGTGAAAAATTTAAATTATTTTCCGTTTGAGCGGAATCGTTATTATTATGGAAAGCTTCTGACAGAACAGGATTTTAACCAGGAGCAGAAATATGGAAATGACAAACGGCGGTTTATCAATCGTTTCCTGTCCGGAACCGGTGTGGCGGCGGGGTTTAAAGTGGTGGCAGTGGGCGAAAAGAGTATTTCCGTGGAGGCCGGAATGGCCCTGGATTTTGCGGGAAGGGAAATTCTCCTTGCAGCGCCGGTGAACCGCAACCTGTCCATGATTGACGGGTTTGATACCGCGGCCGGTGAGACGAAAGATTATCTGTATCTGTGCATTGAGTATGATGAAAGGACTGTATCGCCTTCTCTTAACATAACCGGGCCGTCTTCCTTTGAAGGGGAAGGGGAGGCAGACCGGATTAAAGAATCCTGTCATCTTTATCTGACAGATGAGGAGCCGGAGCGTTATGAGCTGAAGCCGGAGTCCATATACCGCCAGGAAACGCTGCTTTATGAACAGGATCAGATTTTTGTACGGCAGATGGTCCCGGCGGCAGTTTCCGGCGGAGCAGAGTTCGAAATGATGGTGGAACTGGAAAATCTGGGGCCGTCAAGAAAGATTTCTCTGGAGTTTACAGAAGAACTGACAGGGCTTTTTGCCGGTGAAGAGCGGGAATTCCGGATGGAGGAAAAAGAACTGGTTCTGGAGCGTCACCAGAAGGTGCGCCGCGTCTTTTCCTGCCGTGCCATGGCTCTTGATAATGGAAAAGGAAGAATTGTTTTAAAGCCGGGAAGCCTTTTGCTTTCCGTTGGAAACAGATCTTACCGGGGAGAACAGGAGCAAAGTCTTTCTGTTCCGATTTTAAAGGAAGATTTGTGGGAGCTGGCCGGAAAGAGGGAGATTGAGGGGGCCATGGACCAGATACGCAAATACAGCTATCCCCAGGGAATCTATCTGGCCAGAATTTATCTGATAAAAACAGGCGGGACCTATCTGATTGATAAAATAGATCAGAATCCTTTCAATCAGTATGTGGAAAACGTTAAAATACTGTCTGGTTATATCCGCTGGCTGCATGAGGAATTACAGGCTCTTTATAAAGAACAGGAAATTCTCAAAAAAGAGCGCATGGCAATATCCGGCGGGCGAAGGCCGGAGACCGAGAATAAAACAGAGGCGGACGGCGTTGTTACGCTGGATCTTGGAATTGGGGGGAAGCGGGGACAGCGTGTATTCTCCGAGGAAATTTACCATGGTCTGGGGCTTGGAAATGTGGATGTTTTCCTGTCTGTGACGGAGGGTGACAGGGAATATACGGGCTCCGGCGAGGTGTTTGAGGAGATGAAGGTGAAAGCGGAACTGGCGGCAAGGACAGACCGTTCCAGAGGCTCCTTTATGATTGGAGCAAGGTTAATTGAGCCGACCTCAGAGCGGAGCTTAAAAATACGCTGGCGTGCGGTACTCCAAAGACAGGCGCGCAGTGCAGAAGAAAAAGAGCAGAAGCTTTATATCCGTCCGGGTGTACTGGAGCTTAAGGTGAGAGAGAGCTTTTATCTGGAGACGGAAAGCGTCAATATGCTGAATCCGTCGGTAGTCTGGTCTGTAAAGACAAAAGAAGGCGGAACGATTACAGAGGAAGGGCTTTACACGGCGCCCAACATGCCGGGAGTTTATGAGGTACGTGCACAGAGTGAGGAGAATCCTCAGATTGCGGCCTCGTTATTCATCATTGTCCGGCAGTAATGATCCGGGGTAATCGCTCATGCATATATGGCCGCAAAGCGATTCAAAACGGCTGTGTGCCGTAAAATTTAATGGGCACAGCAGATGACAGGAGGAATGTCCCATGGTGATTCAGAACAGTGCATATACTTACGTGGCAATACAGAAGCTGGAATCTGGGAGTATCCGGCAGTATTTGTGCCGCCGGGTTGCACCCGGGGAGGATGGAGAATGCCGGATGGCGGTGGTTCCCAATGAATATGCACCGGAGCTGATCCCATATCTGAAAGGCCAGGGGGACAAAGGAACCTTCACGGACCTGCTGGATTTTTTCACCGACGACGGGAATTTATATATTGTGACAGCGGCAAGGCCCGTTCCCGGTCTTACAGCACGTCTTAAAGGGAACGGATGCAGTGTGGCTGAGCGGATGACAATCATGAAGAATCTTCTGTCCAGGCTTATTTTACAGGGAATGGATGATTTTTTCTGCTGTGCGGCCTTAGAGCCATCGGCCATCGGAGTAAGTGATTCTCTGGAAATCGCCCTGCGTTATGATATGGACGGAATTACCGATCACGAGCAGTATGTGTTTGTCATGACCCAGTACCGGCTTTCTCTCGTTGCAGAGACTCTTTTTGAAGAAGAGCTCAGACAGGAGTCCCTGCCGGAGATGGCTGAGTTTTCAAAAAGACTTAAGCAGGGTACGTTTTCAGATCTGCTGGAGATTTATAAGTGGTTTCTCCCGACAGCGGAAGCCTGGATATCCGGGGCTAAGAAAGAATTAAAGCCCATGGGATTCTGGTTCCGTATGTGGGAACGGATCAAATTCCTGGCGGGAAAGCTTGTGGGGCTGTGGAAAGTTCTGCTTCTTCTGCTGGCGGCCGGATATCTGGTTTTATCGGTAAAATCGCTTTATGCCAGGCCGGCGATGTCTGAAAACTTTAAACAGATCGGGACCTTAACAATCGAGCGACAGGGGATGGACAAAAAACCATGAAATTTGAACACTCATCAAACTTTAAATCAATAATGGACAGCTATGTGAAAAGGTCCGGACGTGCGTTACTTATGCCCTTTTCCATGGTTTACAACCGCATCAGAGTGGCAAGGCAGATGGCAAAAAATCCCAGCTCTCTGGTTAATAAAGCCAGTACGGATGTGGTGAACCAGGTCCGCCGTCTGGGGGAAGCGCCCCAGTCTTTAAGTGAATATAAGGGACTGGGTGAGGTCTATGTGGCAAAAAAGCTGCTGTTTGTTCTTATACTGGCGGCAATTCTTTTGCCGGCAGTTGTAATCAATTTCCTTTTCCCTGTGGTTCAGTCTAAGTTTCTTACAAAAACCATGCCAATTGACAGTGTACAGGTAAAGGAATATACCGGAAAGGTAAAACTTACGGACCGGAATACGGGAACAGTGCTTTTTAAGGGACGCCTGGAGGAAGGACGTATTAGCGGCGACGGCACACTCTGGGATTATGATGGGATAAAGGTCTATGCCGGAGGATTCCAGATGGAGATGTACTCGGGGCATGGAGAGGAGTATTATGCCACAGGCCAGGTGAAGTACCGGGGCGAGTTTGATCTGAACCGTTATGAGGGGAAAGGGATTCTGTACTATGAGGACGGGACCGCCTGGTATGACGGAACCTTTACAGGGGGCCGGTATGGAGGCCAGGGAACCCTTTATTATCCGGATGGAAGCGTCCAGTATCAGGGAGCCTTTGCCGATGGAATTTATGAGGGGGACGGTGTTCTTTATTATCAGAATAAAGCCATAAAGTACAGCGGCACATTTTCAAAAGGCATGTATGAGGGAACAGGAACCCTGTATGATTCCTCAGGAAATAAGATATATGAGGGGAATTTTTCGGGCGGTGTCTATGATGGAAGCGGAACCCTTTATCAGAATGGAATGCCTGTGTATGTGGGGGAATTTCAGAAGGGAAAGATGGAAGGAAGCGGCCGGTACTATCAGTCAGGGGTGCTGGTGAGAAACGGGCAGTACCAGAGCGACGTATTTGTGGAAGGCCAGGATACGCTTTATTATGAGGATGGAAAGATCAAATATCAGGGAGGCATTTCCGGAGGAATTTATGAAGGAAAGGGAACTCTGTACCGGGAGGATGGCCAGATCCAGTACGAAGGAGGCTTTGTGGGCGGTGCTTATGAAGGCGAGGGCATCCTTTACGGAGAGAACGGCCAGGTTCAATATGAAGGAGGCTTTGAGAAAGGCCTGTATAGTGGAAAAGGAGTTCTTTACCAGGAGGATGGATGGATTCAGTATGAAGGAGATTTTGTAAACGGGGCTTATGAGGGAAACGGCATCCTTTACGGAAAAGAGGATCAGATTCAGTACGAGGGCGGTTTCCAGAACAATGTGTATCACGGAGAAGGGACGCTTTACCGGGAGAACGGAAAGGTACAGTATCAGGGGGGATTTACAGAAGGCGAGTATGGTGGTGAAGGCTCCCTGTACGATGACCAGGGGCGGCTTATGAGCAAAGGAACCTATGTGAAAGGGCTTCTGGAGGGGCAGGGGACTTTGTATGATCTGAAAACGGCGGAAATCGTTTATGAAGGCAGCTTCCGTCAGGGACTCTATGAAGGAGAAGGGGTCCTTTATGATTCGGCTACCCGATATAAGGTTTATGAAGGAGGTTTCCGGGGAGGCCTGTATGACGGTACAGGTACATTATATGAAAATGCCACGGGAACGGCGCTGTATAAGGGAGAGTTTCTTCTGGGAGCCTATAATGGCTATGGAACCCTTTATGATCCTCTTACAGGAAAGATTTCGTCGGAGGGAGAATTCCGTCAGGGTACTCTGGTAACATCGAAAGAAGAGCTGGAGAAAGCTCCGGGCGGCCAGGATGGGGCAGATGAGCAGGGAACGCCGGACGGCCAGGGAGCATCGGGCAGCCAGGAAGCGGCAGGTGAGCAGGGGACGCCGGGCGGCCAGGGAGCGCCGGATGGCCAGGAAGCGGAAGGACAAAATCCGGGGGAAGAAGCGGCAGCCAGCAAAGAGGCGAAAGGAGAAAAGGGCAGCGGCGGTCCGCAGGCGAAAAAGGAGCCTGAAATCGGCCCGGGATATGAGGACGCGCCTTAACAAAGGGGGCAGCTGTGAGGGTGCGGAAAGTTATGGATATGAATGAAGACAGGAGAGTGGAAAATGGCAGGTTATACGGCAATCGTGGATGTGGGAAACATGCTGGTACAGCTTTTAAAAGATGAGATGGTCCCGGATGTGATCTCCGGAAGCCATGGAATCGGACTGTGCAGCCCGAATGATAAGGGAGACTTTGCATTGGGAATTCATCTGTATGATATCAGGGAGTGCGAGGAAGTACGCACCAGCGGGATGCTTAATACCGGATGGGACCGCCAGCAGTTTCCTCCCATGTTTGTCAGCCTGTATTATATGATAACCGCCTATTCAGACAGCGATTTAAAATTTCGGGCGGCGGAGGAACAGAGGATTCTGGGCCGGGCCATGCAGATCCTTTACGATCACGCGGTGGTGCCGTCCGGGCTTTTGTCTAACAGGCTTTCGGGACTGGAGTGCCGGATCGAACTTATGAATCCGGAGCTGGATGAAAAACTAAAACTGTGGAATACGCCGGATACGCCTTATAAAGCATCTCTTTTCTACCGGGTGACCCCTGTGGAGGTGGAGTCGGCAAGAACAAGAAGTGTCACAAGAGTAACAAGCATAACCTATGGCATAGAGGAGTAAGGATATGGAAAAACCGTATTTCAAAAGCAGATTTCAGATACAGGCAGGGCTTGTGCTGCTTCTTTTTGATGATTTTACAGACCGCCCGGCAGATGAGAACCTGTTTCGGATCATGAGTCGCCATTCCTTTAAGGTTTTAAAAAAGCAGGGAGGAATCCTGGTCTTTATCAATACTCCCAAGGTGCCCTGTGATATCACCATAGAAAGCCCTTATTATGCCAGCAGGACTCTTTCCATACAGCCGGAAAAAAACTGTCAGATCAAAAAGCTCCGGATGATTCCCGGGGTAAATTATCCGGCTCCCCGGGGTGCTGTTCGCGTAACCGGACATGCCAGGCCCGGTTCCACCGTGTATCTGGCCTGCGACACCGGCGACCGTTTTCTGCATTTAAAAGAAGATTACAGGCCTTCCGACGGCAGCAGAATCAGTCTTTACTGCAAAGAACAGGCAAAACTGGAGGGAAAGCAGATATGCCTGCTTTCGGAAAACGAAAAAGAACGCTGCTATCTGGAGGAAGAACTGGAACATGACGGAGATTACCGGATGGATCGGTCTTTTTCCGGTACATATTCAAAAATCGGGACCAGGGTGCTTCCGGTCTTTGAAGGCCGCGCAGATGAGAATGGATGGTATCAGATTCTGGTAAAAGAGCCGGTGAAGCGGCTTGTGGGCTGGAACCGGAGTCAGGACGGCAGTGAAAGCTTTAAAGAATATATGGATGGGCGGCAGGATGCCCGGATTGAATTTTCGTTTTTGTAGGAGGAGAGAACCATGGGATTTTGTGTATGCGGGGGAGCGGCGATCACCTGTACATTTGGGATGGCTCCGTCTGTCTTAAATGTACTTCCGGCGGCAAGGGTTATGTCCAATATGGCTCTGGCAACGATTATGGATAACATACCGATGGTGAACATACCGCCTTTCGGCATGTGCCAGTCAATGGCGAATCCGACGGTGGCAGCGGCAACGGCGGCGGCCCTTGGCGTGCTGACTCCCATGCCCTGCATTCCGGTATTCCCGGCCCCCTGGACACCGGGAAGTCCGACGGTGTTAATCGGCGGGAAACCGGCCCTTAATAACAGCTGTAAGCTGATGTGCGCCTATGGCGGTACGGTATCTATTACCAACCCGGCCACAACCAATATACAAGTGAAGTAGGTGAGAGGACATGAAGAAGATCACGGCAGGAAAACAAATCGCGTTGGGACTTTTGCTGGCGGCAGTGGTTTCTTTTCTTATTTGCCGCCATGGAGACGGACATGAAATCCAGTCGGCGGCTTTTCTCTCCAGCCGGGACGGTTTTTTGTATGGTATGGATATTACAGATGATTACTACTATCTGTTTCGTACCGATGAAATCACCGGTTACAGCAGGATGGTCCGCGTATCCCGGCTTGGGGGAGACGGCACGGTGAGGATTTCAGATCCGACGGTCGGAAATAACGGGCAGCTATATTTTTACTATGAAAAGACAGGAGACAAAAACGAGCAGTGGATTGGAACCTGCGACTTCTTCCTGGGAAAAATCAGAAAGGCCTGGGATTTAGCAAAGATTACTGACGGGATTTTCTGGTTTCTGGATGGCGGCGGTGAAACAATCTTTATGGAAGCGTATGGGGAAAACGATAGTGTCCATGAATGGATTCTGGATTTGTCCTCCATGAACTGGGAATCCAACGGACAGTACGATGCCCTGCCTGTGTCGGGAGATTATCTTTTTGACGGCAATAAAACCTATTGGAGAATCGGCTTTAAGGGAAATATTTATGTCAAGGTAATGGGCCAAGAGGAAGTTTGCGCGTTTTCCAATGACGGAAGTCAGATCGGAACCTCCAACTGCGGATATTTTCAACAGGATGGGGAACTCCATTTCCTGAATCTGGAATCCGGGAAAAATTATGCGCTGAAATTCGCGGATGGGAAAGGGGAGCTTCATGTCTGTGAAACCTGTGTAACCGATGCAGAGTTAAGAAAACGGTTCGGATATGTCAGTGAGGTGGAGAGGGCAAAAGAAGGACAGACCGTGGGATTTACCTGGACGGATGGGAAAAAAGTACCGTTCGTTTACGGAGAAAACAGCTTTGCACTTTTAAAGCTCCAGGCTTCTTTCAGGGACCAGGCGCTTTGGATGATGGTTCTGACGCTGATGATTTTTCTGTTGCTGGTGATGGCATACTTTATAATCAGGCTCATTTGCATGCGGAACGGAGGAGTATTTCCTCTGCTTATGCAGATGCTTTTCGTTGGTGTCCCGTTGTTTGTGGCTGTATGTATCCAGTCTTCAGAGATGCTGGACCGAATTTTGGTGGACCGACTTCTGGAGACGGAAACGGGTGCTTTAGTGCAGGCGGGCGTACTTTACCGGGACAGCATCAGGCCCGGAGACGAAATCTTATCCGGGGAACCAAAGGAGAGTGGGGAGGATAACTATCTGATACGGCCTGTCTATCACAACATAGCAGACGGAAAGGAAAAGTGGGAAGCAGATATTTATTATGTATATTCGTATGCATGCCGGGATGGAGAAATTTATCCGCTTTCCATGGGATACGGGCTGACGGTGCCTCTTTCCTACATATACGGACAGGATGTTTACGAGGCTATTCAGGAAACAGTGAGCAGAGATATGCCAATTACGCTAAAACATCAGGACGTGAACGGAAGCTGGCTTTCTGTCTTTGTGCCGTACCATGACGGCGAGGGAAATACAACTGCGGTAATTGAGATGCGGGAAGACATTCAAATGAGCTTGACACGGATTTCGAAGCCGATTGGAATGGCAGCAAGGGCAGTGTTTTTCAGTTTCGGGATTCTGGCGGCGGCCGTATTGCTGATCATATTTTTCAGTCTTCTGCCCCTTCGCAGCTTAAGCCGGGCAGTAAGCGAAATTTCCCGGGGCAAACTGGATATTCAGGTGAAAGAGAGCCTCCGCTTTACGGAGATCGGCCGGATTTCCCAGGTATTTAACCAGATGTCCTTTAATATCAGCCGAACCATGCGGGAGCTTACGGAAATCGGAAGGCAGTATGCCATGTTTATTCCGGTCCAGTTTCTTGGCTATCTGGGGAGGGAGTCGATTCTTGAGACGAAACACGGGGACTATGCCGAGGAAGAGTTCGTGGTCATGGAGATTTCCAGCTCGGATTTTGAGGCCGTTTCAGGAGTGATTACCGGACAGCAGACCTTTGAGGTGATCAACCAGGCTTTGGAGCGGATGATTCCGGTTCTGGAGGAGCATGGGGGAATGGTGACAAACTTTACCAATGCGGGAGCGCTGTCCATTTATAAAGACGATGGCAATCAGGCGCTGTCGGCAGCGGTCAGTGTGCTTCAGAGCATGAACCGGGAGTGTCTGGAGGCGGGAAAAAATCCTCTTACCTATACGGCAGGAATTTGCTTTGGCCCGGTGAGGCTTGGAATCATAGGAGCCGGCCACCGGCTGGAGGCGGCGGCCATGTCTTTAAACTGCCAGTTTGCAGGAATGCTCCAGCGTATGGCCAATAAATACGGAGCCGGGATTCTTATTACCGGGGAGGCCGTGAAACATGTCAAAAACTTTGAAACGGACTATCATTTCCGTACATTAGGGTATGTATTATTTTCCTCAAAGAATGTGGTAGATGTGATTTACGATGTCTATGACGGGGATGATGCTGATAAACGGCAGTTAAAGAAACAGACAAAGGAACTGTTTGAAACAGGTGTTAAACTTTATATGGGCGCACAGTTTCTGGAGGCGCGGAACTGCTTTGTCCGCGTTTTGTTTGAGAACCGGAATGATCTGGCGGCAAGGCAGTATTTTGCATTCTGTGAAGAACACTTAAACGGTGAAAAAGACGAGAAGGACTGTCATTACATCGAAGTATTTTAGGGAGTTTCAGAGAGGACGCATAAGCGGGAAAGGAGGACAGCGGATGGGGAAAGAAAGTATGCTGGAGGATGATCAGGAGCTTGAGCTTGAGGATTTAGACGATGAAACAGAAGAGGAGGCGGATGTTCAGCCGGAAGAGGATCTTGGTGTGCCGGATACGGAGACAGACCGGGAGGCTGATGAAGACGGGGAATTTGAGCTTGAAGATTTAGACGATGAAGCAGAAGGAGAGGCAGATGTCCGGCCGGAAGCTGAGAATGGGGTACCGGATACGGAGACGGACAGGGATTCTGGTGAAGAGGAGTCCGGGGCAGGAGATGTGGAGTCCGGGGAGGCAGAAAGCGGAGAGTCCGGGGTGCCGGCTCAGCCTGGATTATATGAAAGAGGAGTGGCCAGGGGGGCAGCGTTTGCGGAAAAGCTGAAGGGAACGGCGAGTGACCTCCTGGATGTGGCGCTTCCCAAGGCGGAAGGTCTGATTGATAAGCACAAGGGAAAGTTTTTTAATGCCTATGATTCGGTGATGGACTTAAAAGACGAGATGCATTATGCCAGCAAGGACAGCGGCGGAGGATTCAAAGGGTTCAAAAGTGCGGCAGGAGTCCTGGGAAGGCACATCAAAGAATCGGACACCTACAATAAATTTATGAATTCAGCAGTGGGACAGGGGATTCAGGCAACAGGGAGAGGAATTTCCTGGACTAAAGACAAAATAAAGAGCGGAGCGTCCTGGGCCGGAAATAAGATAAAGAGCGGGGCGTCCTGGGCGGCGGATAAGTTCAATGGAACGAAGCTTGGAAAATGGATTCAGGAAAAGCGTGCCAACAAGTCGGACGAGCCGGGCTTTTTCAGTAAAGCGTGGGATACGGTAAAAACAGGGGCCGGAGCGCTGGCGGGGAAAGTAAAAAACGGAATGTCCATAGCCGGGGATGCCATAAAAGGTGTGGCATCCAGGACCGGGAATGCCATAAAGAGCGGGGTATCCAGGGCCGGAAGCGCCATAAAGAGCGGGGCATCCTATCTCGGAAATGTGGTGAAAAACAGCGCGTCTTTGGCCATGGATAAGTTCAACAAAACCCGACTTGGAAAGTGGGTTCAGGAAAAGCTTGCCGACAAGTCGGATGAACCGGGCTTTTTCGGGAAAGCATGGAACAAGGTGAAAACAGGATCCAGGGCGCTGGCCAAAAAGGTAAAAAGCGGAGTTGCCTGGCTCGGTGAGCAGAAAGACCGCGCCGGGAAATGGATCGGCGAACAAAAAGAGTGGGCCGATCAAAAGGTGGGCGATTTGAAGATGTGGAAACGGCTCCACATTGATGAGCCTCTGGATAACCATGAGCATGAACGCCGTGTCCGTTTTATGGAACGGCAGGGTGACAGCGGTTACGGAAAGCGGTATAATGATCTGGTAGGGGAACTGAAAGAGCTGCCCGGAATCGAACGGCTGAAGGGTCTTGCGGAGGGGAAGATACTTGAAGAAGTCCTTCTGGAGCTGGAGAAGGGGGAAGATTCCGTGGACGAGAAAGTGGGAGCTGCCGCTGCCAAGGGGGAAAGCCTGGTTGGTAAGCCCAGTGGAATTCTTGATGTGCAGTTCATTAAAAACAAGGCAAAAGACCGTTTTGGGGGAGGAGTTGACCAGATCAGCGATGGACTGTCCTATGGAAAGGCAGCGTTGGGCGCTGTGAAAAGCGGAGCGGGGATTGTGACTGCCCAGAGACTCAAAAAGGATCTTTCGCGTATGGAAAAGGAGACTTCGGATCCGACCCTCAGAAAAGGAATGCGTTTCGCAAAGAAAAATGCGGATAAGAAAACCGTGAACAACTCCTTCGATATTGTTAAAACAGGCGTGACCGCGGCAGGAAGAATCTTCAAACAGAAAACAGCCGCAAAGGTTGCCAATAAAGTAATCGGCCTGGCGGAGTCGGCTGTGACCTCCGGCATGGATAAAGAGACAAGAAAAGAGTCTCTGAAAGGTCTTTTGGGCGGCGTGGAAGGCTACCGGCAGCTGAAGGAAAGATATAAGCTTAAAGCTCCGGAGATGCGAAGGGCGATCCGCCAGGCAATCGGCGTAAGCTCGGAGAACGATGTGGTGAACATGGACCGTCTTACCACCAGTCACGATATTATGAAGAACGCCCAGGATGGAGACCAGGCGTCACGGGATTTTGCAAAGCGGGTGAAGGCCGGCAGCTCAGGCGACCTTTATAAGGCTATGGGCGGCGACAAATCCATATTTATGACACAACATTATGGAACACAGGAGGCGTAAAATATGAACACGATTCAGAAACAGGTAATGGAAGAATTAAAGGAACAGATGAAAGGCTGGGGGGTATCCCCGGAAATGACGGTCTCGGATGATATGGATATTCTCCGCGCCGTGCTTAACGGAATGGGAGAGGAGAGAAAGGGGAGCCTGCTTTTGGAGCTGGCCTTTCTTCCCACAGCAGAGGCGGATTTTCCGGATGACTTTTCTCTGTTCCAGATATACGCGACCATAGAGACGGATCTTCCGGAAGAAAAGCTGCCGGGAATTCTCGCCAGGTTAAATAAGATCAACCTGGAAAGTATTCTGGGAAATTACGCGGTATTTCCGGAAGGAAATCAGCTTTATTTCCGCTATGTGGGCGTTGTCCGCGGAAAACATAAGGAAGCTATGATGGATACGATTCAGCCGGCCCTTAACTGGTGCGTCTCAACGTTGGATGAGGACTATGACCGCCTGATTGCTTTATGCAGATCCTAGAAGCAAATTCCGCCAGAATCATTGCGGCGGCCTGCGATTATCTGGGAAAGGAAGCAAAGGATTATAAGAAACAGGTAATGCCGGAGGACGGAAAACTTCCTGATACACCCGGATATTACCGGGCAGAAAGAGAGCGGTATGACAGGCTTATTAAAGACCTTGAAAAACCGGCCCTCATAACGGCGTTCCACCTTGCCGTGGCCCAGTTTGTGTATCCGTCCTTTTATCATCTTCTGAAGAAGCTTACAAAGCAGGGAGCCACCCTTAAATTTGCGTACAGGCTCTGTAAGGAAGAGCTGCCGGACTATCTGGCCTGTAAGGAAGATTATGAAACGCTGACCAGATATCTCAGGGTGGGGAACCATGCGGAAAATTTTCTGCATTCCGAATTATTCGCAGATGAACGCCTGGTGATGTTCCTTGCGGGTGAGGATGAGCTGCCGGAGTCTGTACAGGATGATGCCGAACTTTTTCTTTCTGAGATGGATGAGGTGGAGGAATGGTATGGCATGGATTTGTGGCTTCAAAGGCTTAAGGAGAAGGTGTCTGCGATGCAGGACGGGCTCCGCCCGTGCATTCTCCAGCTCAGGGGCAGTGAAGGCCGCGGACGAAAAACTCTGTTAAAAAAGCTGGCGGAGGAAAGCGGCGGCAGTTTTGTCTTTGCAGACTGCAAAAGCCTTTTCAAAAACGGGAAGCAGCAGGCGGAGAAGCTGTGGCTCATCCGAAGAGAGGCGTTTTTGTATCAGGCGGGAATTTGCCTTTATCGCCTTGAAAAGAAGCAGGAAGAGGAGCTGCCCTCTGTTTTGCGGCAGCTTGGTGCCTTCCGGCACCGGTACCGCTATCCGGTCTGTATTTGTACTCCGCCGGATGTGCAGCTTGTCTCTTCCGTATCCTGTCCTCTTCAGGTGTTTACTATTCCGGAATCGGGACGGGAGGAGAGAATTGAGCTCTGGAAGGGATACAGCAGGTACCGTAAGCTTTCCCTGGATTTCGAGGAATACGGAATCAGGTACCGCCTGAATCCCGGAGATATCCGGAAAATTTTTTATGGACTGGAATATACGAAGCTCCCGGAAACGAAACGGGATATGGACCGTCTGATCGCGGAACTTGGGACAGAGGTCCGCGGCATACCGAAAAACGGAATCCTGGGCCATGTGGACGTTCCCTATACTATGGAGGATCTTAAGCTGGAACCGGAGAAGAAGGAGATTCTTTCAAATATCATGGGCCATGTGCTTTACAGCAGAAAGGTATATGATGAATGGGATATGGAACGGAAGTATCCTTACGGCAGGGGGATTACCGCCCTGTTTTGCGGACCTCCGGGAACGGGAAAAACTATGGCGGCAAATGTGCTCTCCGCAGAGCTTCATCTTCCCCTTTATACCATTGATCTGTCCCAGATCGTGGACAAATACATCGGAGAGACGGAAAAGCGTCTTGAGGAGGTATTTGAATATGCCGCCAGAAGCAATGTAATTCTGTTTTTTGATGAGGCGGATTCTCTGTTCGGAAAGCGTACCGAGGTTAAGGATTCCAAGGATAAATATGCCAACAATGAGGTGTCCTATCTGCTTCAGAAGATTGAGCGCCATGAGGGACTTGTTCTTCTGGCCACAAATCTTAAAAACAACATGGATGAGGCATTTTTACGGCGAATGCGGTATATTGTGGAATTCCAGCTTCCGGACGTGGAGACGAGAAAAGAGATCTGGAAGAACGGATTTACGGATTCGGTTCCCCTTGAGGCCATTGATTTTGACCTTCTGGCCAGGGAGGTGGAGCTGTCCGGCGGATATATCCGGAACATTATCTTAAATGCCCTGTTTGATGCCGCCGGAAGTGATTCTCCGGTTACCATGTATCATATTGTAAAGAGTGTATGCAATGAGTACGGGAAACTGGGAAAATCGGTGTCGATGGAGGAATTTTTGCAGTTTGGGATACGGAAGTAGGAAATGAACTTTATAAGGGACTGGTGCAAAAGCAGATGCGGATCTGCGGATGCAGCAGTTCCTTTTATGTCACAGGGCAGCCGCGGGGACTGCTCCAGCGAAGCATGATCTCATGTGCAGATATGAATACCAGTACATGGCCATTCAGAACCGCCGGAAAATCGCCGGAATCGTGATAAAAACCATTGACATTAGTACGAAATCGTACTATACTGCCATACATATGACTTCAAAGAAACCGGTGTCAGCAGCCGCTGAGCCGGAGTTTCCGAGAGCGCTTTTTCATTGGTTTGGGAGGTAATAATGGGAATTCAGCTTTCTGATCACTTTCATTATAAACGTCTTTTACGGTTCACGTTTCCGGCGATGGTTATGATGGTGTTTACTTCACTGTACAGTGTTGTGGATGGATTTTTTGTTTCTAATTTTGTGGGAAAGACCCCTTTTGCTGCTGTCAATTTTATTATGCCGGTCCTGATGATTTTAGGTTCCATCGGCTTTATGTTTGGTTCCGGAGGCAGCGCACTGGTTTCTAAAACCATGGGCGAAGGAGATGACGACAGGGCAAGACGGCTGTTTTCCCTGTTTGTATACAGCACGATTGTATGCGGAGCTGTCCTTTCTGTTATATGTTTTATATTCATCCGCCCCCTTGCGGCCTTAATGGGAGCAGAGGGAGATATGCTGAACGACTGTGTGACCTATGCAAGAATTCTTTTGCTGTCTCTGCCGTTTTTTATGCTCCAGTTTGAGTTTCAAAGCTTTTTCATCACAGCAGAAAAGCC
>ERZ808051.1244-NODE-1244-length-18107-cov-4.767776_pt1 | contig 18107 bp, 10 predicted proteins | sample MGYA00380199_ERZ808051 | MGnify/ENA primary metagenome ERZ808051 (study PRJEB31490, sample SAMN06133391) | mouse gut metagenome | isolation source: J11 | host: mice | place: China: Chengdu | collected 2015-05 ...
AATGTAAGGAATAACTGCGCTGCATTTGGGTCAAAATTGTAGTAAGCTTGATATCCGTTTTGCCATACCATCACTTTGGCAAAATCAAGAATTTGATTGAGAGGAAACAGTTTTTTCTCATACTCTTTATCTGGAGATGACAGATCAAGATCAATACTGCGGCCAAAATTTGAAGTTACTTTTCTTGTTTCCGGAACAGAGATTATCACTTCATCATCATCCGCATTAGGATCCAGAGCTTTTTCAATGTTGATATAGTAGTATCGGTCAATTTCTTTGCCTTTGTCCGTTCTTGTGTGAACAGGCTTCGTGCTAAATAATGCGGAGTAAAGGGATGTTAGCCTTTGCTGACCATCCAAGATCAATTTGCTGGGGATAATATTTTGTCCAGTGCAAGCTGCACCTTCTATCGGACGATACTGAAAGCGGATGCTTGTATTTCCATATTCCAAAAACATAGCCGCTCCTACCGGGAATCGATGGATAACACTTGCAATCAAGGACTTGATTCTTCCGTCATCCCACGCCCAACTCCGCTGAAAATCAGGAAGTTGTGCTAATCCTGTGTCAACAGCCTGCATTAAGTCTGTAATTTGCCGATCGTTTGTCTTCATGGTAAAATCCTCCTGTGGATTATTTTACAGCGATTATATCAAAACGTAGGTGCTTTTACAACAGAGTTTTTCATTGACGCGAAACTTTCAAACTATCCAAGTATAGCTTTGTATTGGATTCGGCACCTAAGTTGCAAAAAACAGGTCTCTGGCGGTCACGCCGGAAATGAGGAACTTACGGGGGCACTGCCGAATACACTTATCGAAAAGATTACCATAGGCGAACCGCAGGACGAGGAAGGCATACAAGAAGTAAGGATTTATTAAAAAATTCATAGGGTGTATAAGTTGGGAGCGGACATATTTATTAATGGAAATGTGCTTTTAATCATGTATCGGCGAGTATGTCCTTTTGAGAAGGAACATTGTGATACATGGAACTTTTTGCTTATATCGGGGCAATTAATGATTAGTTACAATTTAAAATGGCGGAAAAAGGTGCACAGAAGATGAAAGTATTTGATACATCAAGTCACAAATATGGGTATGTTTATATGTAGGTAATATCCTGTTGGATAAGTTGGAATCTTGATTGCAAACGCTGCCCGGAAATGATATAATATATGCAAAGTTGGTATTATATTAATTTTTGGAGGAACTGTTGGGAGTAGAACGGATGGGAGTTCCTTTTAAAGGTGTGGGGATGGGAGGGCGGATGCGGGACTAAAAACAGCAGGAGCCCGTACAGACTGGAAGGAATTACTGGGAGAGGGGCGGACAGGAGTTCCTTTAAGGGATAGGGGGATAGGGGGATGGGAGGGCGGATACGGGACTAAAAACAGCAGGAGCCCGTACAGACTGGAAGGAATTACTGGGAGAGGAGCGGACAGGAGTTCCTTCCGGGGATATGGGAATGAAAGGGCGGATGCGGAACTAAAAATGGAGGAAGGGGCATGGCGCGGACAGTTGCGATCGGAAGACAGGATTTTGAGGGGATTATAGAAGGCAATTATTTTTATGTTGATAAAACACATTTCTTGCGTGAATGGTGGGAAAACGGCGACAGCGTAACACTGATTACCCGCCCAAGACGTTTTGGGAAAACCCTTACGATGAGCATGGTAGAGCGGTTTTTCTCTGTGAAGTACGCGGGGCAGGGGGAGCTATTTTCCGGGTTAAATATCTGGGAAGATGAAAAATATCGGGAATTACAGGGGACTTATCCAGTGATTAACCTTTCCTTTGCAGGTATCAAGGGGGAAGATTATGAGGGGACAAAGGTTCAGATATGCCAGGTGCTGGCAAATTTATATAATCAGAACGCATTCTTAAAGAGCAGTGCCCTCCTTACAGAACCGGAACTTGAATATTTTGAACGGGCATCAAGGAAAATGGAAGAAGCAGATATGGTAATTTCGCTGCATATGTTGTGTGATTTTATGCAGCGATATTATAATAAAAAAGTACTTCTCTTATTGGATGAATATGATACACCAATGCAGGAAGCATATATCTATGGTTATTGGGAGAAGTTTGTTTCGTTTATCAGGAAGCTGTTTAATTTAACTTTTAAAACAAACCCATACCTTGACCGGGCTATTATGACAGGGATTACAAGGGTTAGCAAGGAATCTATTTTTTCCGATTTAAATAATCTTGAAGTGGTGACTACAACCTCCGATAAGTACGCAGATTCTTTTGGCTTTACCCAGGAGGAAGTATCAGATGCCCTGTGTGAATTTGGACTTTCCGGTCAGGAGGAGGAGGTCAGAAACTGGTACGATGGCTTTACTTTCGGGAACCGGAAGGATATTTATAACCCCTGGTCAATTACAAAGTTTCTTGATGAAAAAAAGTTTAGTACCTACTGGGCAAACACCAGCAGCAATGGTCTTGTCAGTACGCTGATCCGCCAGGGGAGTAAGGATGTAAAATATATCATGGAGGACTTGCTGGATGGCGGCACGCTGCATGCACAGATTGACGAGCAGATCATCTTTAACCAGCTTGACCTGGATGAAACAGCGATCTGGAGCCTGTTCCTTGCAAGTGGATACTTAAAAGTGGAGAAACATACAATGCCGCCGGAAACAGAGGAGGAGGAATACTGGTTAAAATTAACTAACAATGAAGTGAAGCGGATGTTCCAGAGTATGATTAAAGGGTGGTTCCGGAGCCGTGATGCACACTACAATGATTTTGTAAAAGCATTGTTGATGGATGACAGAAAAGCGATGAATTATTATATGAACCGGATGGCACTTGCGACATTTTCTTTTTTTGATACCGGGAAGAAACCGTCAGAAGTGACGGAGCCAGAGCGCTTTTACCATGGGTTTGTCTTGGGGTTGATGGTGGATTTGTCGGATCGTTATATCATTACTTCCAACCGGGAAAGTGGTTTTGGGCGTTATGATGTGATGATGAAACCGAAGATGGATAAAGAGAGAAACAATGCTGTTATTATGGAATTTAAGGTGTACGACCCAGAGGACGAAAAAACTTTACAGGATACCGTAGCGGCTGCCTTGCAGCAGATTGAAGAGAAAGAATACGCTGCGGCGCTGATTGCGGAGGGAATCCCGGAAGGGTGCATAAAGAAATATGGTTTTGCATTTGAGGGGAAGAAGGTTTTAATTGGATAATCTAGTAAGTGGAACATGTGAGGTCAGGGAGGATACGATAGGATTCTTTTTAAGGTTGTAGGGGTTGTGAGAGCGGATGTGGGACTAAAAACAGCAGGAGCCCGTACAGACCGGAAGGAATAACTGGGAGAGCAGCGGACAGGAGTTCCTTCCAGGGATATGGGAATGAAAGGGCGGATGCGGAACTAAAAATGGAGGAAGGGGCATGGCGCGGACAGTTGCAATCGGAAGACAGGATTTTGAGGGGATTATAGAAGGTAATTATTTTTATGTTGACAAAACCTATTTTCTGCGTGAATGGTGGGAAAACGGTGACAGCGTAACACTGATTACCCGCCCAAGACGATTTGGGAAAACGCTTACTATGAGTATGGTGGAGCGGTTCTTCTCCGTGAAGTATGCGGGGCAGGGGGAACTATTTTCCGGGTTAAATATCTGGGAGGATGAAAAATATCGGGAATTACAGGGGACTTATCCGGTAATCAATCTTTCTTTTGCAGATGTAAAAGGAAATGACTATGAAGAAATAAAAAGGCAAATCAACCAGATATTGTCGGATTTATACATCAGGCATATTTTTTTGAGGGATAGCAGGCATCTGGCACCCCCTGAACTTGCATATTTTGATGGTGTATGTGAAAATAAACCGGGAATTGACATGACTGTTTCCCTGCGCAAACTCTGTGATTTTATGCAGCGATATTATAACAAAAAAGTACTTCTCTTATTGGATGAATATGATACACCAATGCAGGAAGCATATATCTATGGTTATTGGGAGAAGTTTGTTTCGTTTATCAGGAAGCTGTTTAATTTAACTTTTAAAACAAACCCATACCTTGACCGGGCTATTATGACAGGGATTACAAGGGTTAGCAAGGAATCTATTTTTTCCGATTTAAATAATCTTGAAGTGGTGACTACAACCTCCGATAAGTACGCAGATTCTTTTGGCTTTACCCAGGAGGAAGTATCAGATGCCCTGTGTGAATTTGGACTTTCCGGTCAGGAGGAGGAGGTCAGAAACTGGTACGATGGCTTTACTTTCGGGAACCGGAAGGATATTTATAACCCCTGGTCAATTACAAAGTTTCTTGATGAAAAAAAGTTTAGTACCTACTGGGCAAACACCAGCAGCAATGGTCTTGTCAGTACGCTGATCCGCCAGGGGAGTAAGGATGTAAAATATATCATGGAGGACTTGCTGGATGGCGGCACGCTGCATGCACAGATTGACGAGCAGATCATCTTTAACCAGCTTGACCTGGATGAAACAGCGATCTGGAGCCTGTTCCTTGCAAGTGGATACTTAAAAGTGGAGAAACATACAATGCCGCCGGAAACAGAGGAGGAGGAATACTGGTTAAAATTAACTAACAATGAAGTGAAGCGGATGTTCCAGAGTATGATTAAAGGGTGGTTCCGGAGCCGTGATGCACACTACAATGATTTTGTAAAAGCATTGTTGATGGATGACAGAAAAGCGATGAATTATTATATGAACCGGATGGCACTTGCGACATTTTCTTTTTTTGATACCGGGAAGAAACCGTCAGAAGTGACGGAGCCAGAGCGCTTTTACCATGGGTTTGTCTTGGGGTTGATGGTGGATTTGTCGGATCGTTATATCATTACTTCCAACCGGGAAAGTGGTTTTGGGCGTTATGATGTGATGATGAAACCGAAGATGGATAAAGAGAGAAACAATGCTGTTATTATGGAATTTAAGGTGTACGACCCAGAGGACGAAAAAACTTTACAGGATACCGTAGCGGCTGCCTTGCAGCAGATTGAAGAGAAAGAATACGCTGCGGCGCTGATTGCGGAGGGAATCCCGGAGGAGCGTATTAAGAAATACGGTTTTGCGTTTGAAGGGAAGAAGGTTCTGATTGGATAATTTAGTAAGTGGAATGTGTGGGGCAGGAAGGAGTGGGTTCCTTTTAAGGTTGTAGGGGATGGGAGGGTGGATACAGGACTAAAACAGCAGGAGCCCGTACAGACCGGAAGGAATTGCTGGGAGAGGAGCGGACAGGAGTTCCTGCTAGGGATAGGGGGATAGGAGGGTGGATACAGGACTAAAAACAGCAGAAGCCCGTACAGAGCCAGAAGGAATTACTGGGAGAGGAGCGGACAGGAGTTCCTTCTAGGGATATGGGGATGAAAGGACGGATGTGGGACTAAAAACAACAGGAGCCCATACAGAGTCGGAAGGAATTGCTGGGAGAGGAGCGGACAGGAAGTCTTTCCAAGTGTGTGGGGATGGAAGAGTAAATGGGGAATAAAACACCAGGAGCTTGGACAGAACGGGATGGATTTCTTAAAAAATATACAATAAGTTTATTTAAACCACTTGACAAACCCAGACCATTTGTGGTATCGTAAAAAACGGTTAGTTTGACCGGCACTTATTATCAGCTTTTTTGACCTATGGAAAGGGGGCGATTTGTATGACAAACTTATATTTAACGGATGTTGTGCGAATCGCTTTGTTATCTGTCAGGTGAATTTTTTCAAGCATCCGTTTGCGGGTGCTTTTTTTATGCATATGGGCAAGTAAGGAATTTAGCTGTTTACACAGGCTCCCTGTGCGACAAATAATTGAGAAGATATTTTCCTACTCGGTTGCGCAAGTTCAGCATCAAGAATTGAAATATAATAAAATGCATCTTTACAACTAATGTAATTCTACATTTTGTTATGTAAGATAATATTTATCAAGCGCAGTATCTGAAAACGGTATCTGGTATGTGGCAGGTAGGGAAAATATATTTTGCTTAATTAAATGAATAGTATACAGAACCAATAAGAAAAAAATATGGTTGGTAAAAAGATGCTGACGACTGTTAATCCCTTAGGTATCGGACATCTCGATTTGTCGGTGTAAGTTTAGATGTTGCATGGGATTATTACTGTCATAAGAATTTTAGCCGATCAGGGATATGAGGAAGTAGCAGAGTGGATTTTGAATTTCCTTTGACATCCAAATATAAGTTTGAATAGGAAAAGTGCAAAAACAACATGGATAGCCGCATTTGCCTATATCGGGTATGGGCAAATAAAGCAGATTATCAAAACTACCGAAATATAAAATCAAAACTTATTGAAGGAGTAAGGGAATGAAAAGATTAAGCAATATTTTAAGGTCGATGGACGAAAATACCAGTACATATGTAGAAATGTATAACGGGACGATGAGGGTCGTTTTACCTACCGGCGGGGATTTGGTCAGTTATTTTGACTATAATCCGACTTATTACCACGGTGAGATTGGCCTGTTGATTACAGGGACGAACAAGCAAGCGCAGGATAAACCCACGCTGACCTGGCAGATTCCTGCCGCGATGCTTGGGATTAAGGATTTTACTCCCGCCGCCGCAGATTATTGTCTGAGGGCGTTCGGGAAATATGTGGACGAACTGAACGAGGAACTTTACAACAGGGCGCGCACTGACAAAGAAAATGGAAAATATTATATTGACCATCCAAACGGGGTGGTCTTAAAGAGGAACACGGCATTTTTTGCAATATGTACCTGCAAGGACTATGTGGCTGGAGGAGGGGTGACAGTTTATGTAATTGAAGATGAAAAACAGCTTCCGCCAAGGATGTGCCTTTGCCTGCGTATGCAGGTGCAGCTTCCTGCAAAACGCTTAAAGAAATCCATACATATGTTATGTACCGACCTGCCTCAGGCTATTGACCGATTTGTTGCAGATTTTGACCGTGAAGGATTGGAGGAGAGTGTTAGGCTGGAGGCAAAGCAGGAGGGAATCCGCGCGTGGTTAAGGCAGAGTGATTACTGTGCGTTTATTGCAAACGGAAGCATCCTTCCGCGCTCTAAAGGCAGTGACCTGCCAATGGAGGATGCCATTTTGTTTATGTCCGTGCCAGGGGAGGAAATAGAAGTCTGTGGTGTGAAAGGATTTGGAATAAAGCGCGGGGTAACAGTGATTACCGGCGGTGGCTACTCGGGAAAATCAACTTTGTTAGACGCGGTTTCAGCGGGGATTTACAATCATATTGCAGGGGATGGGAGGGAGCTTTGTATCACGGACGAAACAGCAGTAACAATTTCAGCAGAGGAGGCAAGGAGCGTTAAGCGGGTAAATATTTCACCATTTATCAAGTGGATTCCGGGTGGGAACCCGCATGTTTTTTCAACGGAGAGGGCATCCGGTTCCACCTCGGAAGCCGCCAACATAATGGAAGCGGTGGAATGTGGCGCAAAACTTTTGCTGATAGATGAAGACCGGAGTGCGACGAATTTTATGATCCGTGACCGGATGATGAAAGAGTTGATTAAGAAGGAGCCGATCACTCCGTTCACCGACAGGGTTAATGAATTGTATCAGGTACTAAATGTATCAACAATGCTTGTGATCGGGGGGAGCGGAGAATATTTAGCTGTCGCAGACCAGATTTATGAGATGGATGAATTTGTGCTGCGCAATGTAACAAAACGGGCGAGGCAGTTGTGCGGTATTGCAGAGAAAACCATGGAAGAAAATGCCGAAAGCTTGATGGATGTCAGTGATTTTAACGGTACCAGCAACGAAACCTTTATGGCGGATTGGAGCCAGGATAGGGTGCTTTGCGCCGAATGTTTTAGCCCCTATCCCAAGGGCAGCGGCAGGGAGTATCTAAGAGTTTCTGAGATGGGATTTTTGATGGTTGGGGATGAGCAGATTGATGTCAGGGGACTGCATAATATTGTTTCAGGTCACCAGCTTGATGCGTTAGGATATATGCTGCGGTATTTGGAAAACCTGACAGGTGGGAATCTGGCGGGTGGCGTTATTTTAAAGGAATTCAGCGCAACGGAAGGGTTGAAAAAGCGCATAATCCCGGATAATATTTCCGCGGATGGTGAGGGCGGGTCGATGGAGGAGTTGGGTGCGGATGGTTTCCCGTATGTGGAAACTATTGACCTTGATGTGCAGATTGACGCACTTTATGAGAAAATCGACCGGGAGGGGCTTGACTGTGTATTTTCTTCCTATTTTACCTCGATGGGAAGGTTCCTTGATCTGCCGAGAAAATGTGAATTAAAAGCGGTGATTAACCGGATGAGAAAAATTAGTTTTGTTTCAGGAAAAAATGGGAAAAATATTGAATTGTAGGAGAGAATGTTATGGAGCGGGACAATTATTTTGTAGAAGGTTTGCAGGGCGCGGGTAAATCTACTTTTGTGCATAAGTTTTCGGAACAGTTTCCGGATTATAAAATTTTTCGTGAGGGGGATTATTCCCCGGTTGAACTGGCTTGGTGCGCATATTGTACGGAGGAAGAATACAGTGGGATATTGGAGGAATATCCGGCGCTTGAGGGAGAGATAAAGGCAAAAACTATATTGGAGGGAGGGCACAGGATAATCTGTTACACGCAGATATTGACCGATATCTTGGATTTTCACAGAAACCTTGAAAAATTTGAAATATACAATGGGAATCTGGAACGGGCGGCTTTTGAAGAAGTGGTTCTTGGGCGATATGCGGAATGGAACGGGAGGGGGCAGGTATTTGAGTGCTCTGTTTTCCAGAATATAGTGGAGAACCAAATGTTGTATCTCCAGATGACGGATGACGAGATTCTTTGTTTTTACAGGAAATTAAAGAATATTCTTGAGGGGAAACTTTACAAAATAATTTATCTGGATGTGGATGATATTGCGGCGGGGATTAACTGTATCCGCAAAGAGCGCTCGGACGAGAAAGGGAATGAATTGTGGTTTCCGCTGATGGTTCGGTATGTGGAGGAATCGCCATATGGGAAGAAGCATGCCCTTGCAGGGTTTGAAGGATTAATTTGCCATCTTGCAAGGAGAAGGGCGCTGGAACACCGGATTATGGAGGAAGTCTTTAAGGGAAGAGTAATTATATTAAAATCGAAAGGCTACAGGATGGAGGAGGTTTTGATGCAGCTAAAGTAAGGTGTGGCAGATTCGCTTGCGGCGGGGAGAGCCAAGGCGGGGAATGAAGATGCATTGTGGGTCGCATATTTCTATGATCTATAAAAGGGCGGGGGAGGATGTTATATACTTATAAAGAGTATCGGCGGCGGGGTTTTTGCTCTTTTTGCGGTCGCAGACAATATGGATGGAGTGCATTGGCATATCGCAGTCAATCCGGATTTTTACCAGTTTTTTTTCCTTTAGCAGCGGTGCTGCAAGACTCTCCGGGATAAAGCCGATCCCGAGGTTGTTCTCAATCATGGGGAGCATAAGACTGGAAGTTTCAACCTCCATATCCGGTTCAATATCTATTTTGTGTTTTGCAAAGAAGTCCTTGTAAAGATGGTAGGTAGCAGTTTCACGCCCAAGCCCGATCCATGGGTATTTTTGGAATTCTGTCAGCGCCAAAGGGTTTTGGCATAAATGTTTATACTGCGTTCCTCCAACCAGCATTTCCCTGAAATCCAGTACTTTTACAGACGAATAATTGGGCGGCAGTTCAAAGGGGGATGTGATTGCTGCAAAATCCAGCCTGCCGCCTGTCAACTGTTTTAAGATTTCCGGCGTTGTGTGGTTGTGGATCTTAATTTTGATTGCGGGGTACTGCAGTCTAAAGTCGTGTAATATATGCAGCAGAAAGAGGGAGAGGGCGGTTGCTGTCGCACCGATTTCTGCGGTGCCGCAGTTTGGGGAATCCTTCCTGGTAATTTCATCCTGTGCGCTTTTAAGAAGCTGATACGCTGATTCGGCGTGCGAATAGAGGAGTTCTCCTTCCTGGGTAAGGCGGATTCCCCTTGCCTCGCGGATAAATAACCTGCAATTAAGCTGCGACTCGAGCAGTTTTATAATGCGTGATACATTTGGCTGGTTACTGCCAAGCGCTGCGGCTGCTTTGGTCATATTTCTGTATTTTGCAACAAAGTAAAATATTTTGTAGTATTCAAAATTGATATCCATATGCTTTTTGTATTTCTCCAATATATTATATATATTTTTAATATCATATGAAAAGTATTATAATACGATTCAGGGCTTATGTAAATAGGCTTGGATAAATTGATACAGAAAGGACATGGTTTTGTGAATAAGGATTTAACGGCGGGAAAACCGTCAAAAGTACTCTGGGAGTTTTGTCTTCCGCTGTTTGGCAGCATTATTTTTCAGCAGCTTTACAATATTGCGGACAGTCTGGTGGCGGGAAAGTTTATCAGCGAAAACGCGCTGGCAGCGGTTGGGAACAGCTATGAGATCACTCTGGTATTTATCGCTTTTGCATTTGGCTGCAATATGGGCTGCTCCGTTATTGTATCGCAGTTGTTTGGCGCAAAGGAATATGCCAGGCTTAAAACTGCGGTGACAACCGCATGTATTTTCAGCGCCATCCTCTGCGGGGTATTGATGGCGGCGGGGATTTTTTGCTGTGCGCCTCTGCTACATATTATTGATACGCCCAAAGAAGTATTTGCTGATTCAAAGCTGTATTTGGATATTTATGTATGGGGACTGCCGTTTGTATTTTTCTATAATATTGCAACCGGGATTTTTTCGGCTCTGGGGGATTCGAAAACACCATTCTATTTTCTGGCGGTTTCCTCCACATCCAATATTGCGGTCGATATTTTGTTTGTAAAAGCGTTTGATATGGGAGTGGCAGGCGTTGCGTGGGCAACGTTTTTATGCCAGGGCATAAGTTGTGTTTTGGCGGTTATTGCAGTGTGGAAACGGCTTGGAAAAATACAGGCACAGGAGAAATCAGCACTTTTTGACTGGCGGCTTTTCAAAAAGTTTATCGCGATTGCCATTCCAAGCATCTTGCAGCAGAGTTTTGTGTCGGTGGGAAACATTATAGTCCAGAAGGTTATCAACGGTTTTGGTTTTTCGGTTATGGCAGGTTATTCCGCCGCTGTGAAGCTGAATAGTCTGGCAACCACCTCTTTTATCACAATCAGCAACGGAATTTCCAACTTTTCCGCCCAGAACCTCGGAGCCCATAAGTACGGGCGGATAAAGGAGGGCTTTGGTGCCGGGCGGAAAATGGTATGGTGCCTTTGCATTCCGTTTTGCTTTTTGTATATTGTATTTGGAAAATATTTCCTTCTCCTGTTTATGGAGGAGAGTTCGGTTGAGGCATTACAGACCGGACGGCAGTTTTTGTGGATTGTTTCCCCGTTTTATTTTGTGATTGCCGTGAAATTTATTGTGGACGGGATTCTGCGCGGGGTGAGTGCAATGCGTCAGTTTATGATTGCAACTTTCACCGATCTGGTATTGCGCATTATTCTGGCTTTTATCTTTTCTGCCTGGATTGGCTCCGCACTTGGCATATGGCTTGCGTGGCCAGTCGGATGGATTGTTTCAACGCTTATGTCACTTGTCTTTTACCGCAGTAAATACCGTGAGATGGCTGATTGTGCCATCAGGTAAGTTTTGTGATGAGTTTACCAAATACATATATTAGCATCAATGGGGGCGTTCTCCGTACCCGCAGGGGTGGCCGGTTCACCGTCCACAATGCCAAGATCTTCCCACACATCGCTGCTGTCAGGTTTTTCCCCCTGTGTTCACCATTTTGCCCGGTATTGACATCCCTCATAGCTTACAATGTCGCCGCCCGTGTAAACTGCGGTTTTATCCCATGCCTTAGCGGAGGAAGCAGGAGCCCCGGTGTTTTCCGTCTGATTTTCGGGTGGGGCAATATCTTTGGTGGGGGCGGGGGTTATCTCCGGCATTCTGGTTGGAACATCCGTTGTTTCCGGATTCTTGTCCTGACTATTTGTCGGGGGATTAACCGGGGTTTCATTTTGAGCAGTATCTTCAGGTGGTGCGGATGTTATCTCTGTAACTGTGCCAGGGCTGTCTTTTGGAGGTTCTTTCTCACTTTCGTCAGGGTTAAAGTCCTCGCCCGGGTTTTTGGTTGTATCTGGATTTATGTCGGGAGTGTTTGTTGGATTATCTGTCTGGTTGTTGTCCGGGTTTACGTTCTGACCTGGATTTATGGTTGTGTCCGGATTTATGTCGGGAGTGTTTGTTGGATTATCTATCTGACTGTTATCCGGTGTTTTTGAGGGAATATTTGCTGTGCTGTTATTGTGGGCAGTATCCTGGTTCGGGTTTGTAGTTGATTGAGGAAGTCCGCCGGGATCCCCTTTCTTGTTATCTGCATGGTTTCCGCCCGACCCGGCAGGGATATCGGTATTAGTGCGTGGTCTGATATGCAGCCAGATAAGGGAGGCGGTCAGAAGACCAAGCATAAATCCGCCGAGCGCATAATATAGCCGTTTCTTTTTTTCCATAATTATTACCTCACTGAAATCTGATTTTAACCGGTATTTCCGCGATTAAGATTTTGCGGGTGGATTCCATGCTGGCGGGCAAAGCAGTGTCGTCCGTCCAATATCCGGCAGCACGTCATAGATGGAACAGCCCATCCGCGCCTCAAAGTTTTCCTTTATGGCAAATTTTGCATTCCAGCGCTCCACTGTATTTTTTCCTATCCCGTATCTTCTCGCCACATCGACGAAGCGCTTTTCCAAAATGCAAAAACCGTAATCGGTGGCCAGTGAATCACACAGTTGGATAAGGAGGTCATAGTCATCCCATTCGCAGTGCGAAAGGAAAGCTTTGATTTGTTTTTCCTCCATGCTTTGCGGTTCAAAATCAAATTCTTTTAGGAACAGAGGGTAGGAATGTGTCATACATATTCTGGCAGCCTCTTCCCATCCGTTCTTAATACAGTAGAGGTACCCCTCGTATATATGGCGGGGGATATTGACTATACCAACCCGCCTGCCGATATCGTGCAAAAGTCCGAGTATGTAAGCTTTTTCCACATCCATTCCGGGGAGTTTTTCTGCGATATTGCGCGCGGCAAGCCCCGTATTTTCGGAATGCTTAGTCCAGGGACCGGGATTTTTCGTGCCGGCAATTTCAAGTTCTTTCAGTGCTTCGGAGATGGTTGGCAGCATAATGGCCTCCTTATAAATAATTTATTGGCGTTATTTTGCATCTGTAAACTGCGGGTAGTTTTATTTTGTGTTTGGAATACCCTGTGCTATTGCAGTTATTTTTATTATATATCATGCGCTAGAGGAAGACAAGGATGGAATTTTCCTGTAATGTGATAAAAGGGTTATGATATTATTTTTTTAGATTGTAATAATTGATGAATTATTTATTAGCCGGGAAATGATATCTTTTGAAAAATTCGTTGGCCGTGTTTTTAGCTGCGGTTTTCCATGTTTTTTTGCTCCCTGATAAATACAGTGTTTTGGCGGATGCTACCATTCTTTTTTTATCTCGGATTCTAGGATGCCAAACCTTGAAAGAAATTCATCCATGTCCTTTTGGTTCCGTATAACCATTATTTCTGTAAATTTGCCCGTGGTAATATGCTTAAAGCCCGCTACCTGCTCCCCTGTGCAGATGCTTGAGCGGATTGTTGGTTTCTGGTTTTCCCTGTCGAAAGGCTCGGCTGTTTTTTTTCGTTTGAACATAAGATTCCCCCTCTTTTTATGTCAGTTTAAAGAAGCCATGTCTGCTGCTGCTATTTTCGATCCATTCGTCGAGTGTGAGTGGTTCATAGTCTGAATACATACAGAAGCAGTTAATCATATTGCAGGGGATGGGACGTTCTTCCCCCTGTGCATTTACTGTTATTGTGCTGCGCGTGGTTTGTTGGAATGTTTCAATCAGCCGCTGATCCATGGTGTCGTGGACATGGCCGTAAAGCATAAAGGTTTTTGGGGTATTGTCAGCTCCCGTGCGGTACTGTCCATTATAGCAGATTATGGGGTAATGGCAGAGGACTACCTTGCGCTTGTTATCGGAAAGTTCCTCGTATGGTTTCACCCATATAAAACGGCTGAAATCCGCTTTTTTATCATCCAGGTAGCGGTCGTGGTTGCCCTTAATCAAGTAGAGCCTTCCGTTTAAGCGCTTGATAAGCCCGCTTGTTTCTGTAGCACTTCCGAGGGAGAGGTCACCGAGGATTACAACATCGTCATTTGGGCGGATTTTTCTGTTCCATTTGGCAAGCATATACTCGTTCATTTCTTCCATACAGGAAAAACCGCGGCAGTCCATGCGGTCGTTTAGGGCAGCGTGGAAAAAGTGACAGTCTGCGATATAATATCTTATGGTATCACGTCCTTTCTGGTTTTTTTATACCTGTTTTGTTTTTGACTTGGGGAGAAAATTATCATTATAGTATCCAGTAGAATTGTAGCATAATATAATCAGTAAATCAATTTAAATATCAGTTTATTAACCTATTAGAGAAATACCCTGTTTCTAAGTTATAAAGATGAGCTTAAAGGTGAAAGCGGTGTGTAAAGGAGGCTTTTTTGTGTCAGATGGGGGATAAGTTTCATCTGACATGCGAGGACAGCTTGGGGATATGAAATTTCCCTTGACTTATATTAGCTTGGAGGATATCGGGGTATGGGAAAATTTAACAATAATAAGACCAGTTAGAACTTTAATAAAGTGAGGATGCAAGGTTAAAACAGTTTTGCCCGTTAATTCCCGTGCGTGAAAATTGATGGGGCTGTTGAAAAATGGTATATTCTAATATATAGTATGGAAAGGCATCTTTACCGTATATTGTGAATTATCCAAATTTTGTAACAGCCCCCTTCGTATTACAGTCCGGCATAATGCGCAATCAGGAGTGCGCGGAATGTGAAATCACAGCTTTTTTTAAGTTTTGACCGCCAGTCGGTTTCAAGCTGGAGCCCGAAATAAGGCGACCAGCCGCGGAATTCACCCTCGTAGGTTTCTGCGCGGCAGATGCCATCGCTGTCTACCTGTGAGAGAATATAGTCAACTTCCTCTTTAAGCTGTGGCAGATATGGGTACAGACCGCAGCGGGCAAGCCATTCTGTTTTCTCAAAATTTACCCTGCGTTTTTTGTCCGGTGACTGATGATTCATGCCATCACCCGAAATAGAATATCCTTCGTTCAGATACCATAGCGGTCCTACAGCATGTCCGACCCAGCAGGCAACCGGAGTGTTTATAATTTCAGGGCGGTCTGTGCGCAGCAGATGACGGAACGATTCTGCGAGCATGGAAATATTTTCTTTATTTTTCCATTTCTCTGGAGAAAATGCCAGAGTTTCAAGATGATAACGGCAAGGCCAGCGTTCCCCGCTGTTAAAAAGCCTGCATTTTTTGGTCGGGCGCGACACGTCAAAGATGGAATCAACCTGTGTGACCCTGAGGAACGATTCAAGTGCGATATTGATAAGCGGCTCAATATCAATAATATCGTCGTAATGTGCCCTTGAAATGCAGGCGCAGCGGATTGTGTTCTGACCGTAGGCGGGAGTATCATATTCGCTGTAGTATTTTCCGGCATAACAGTGGTTGTTCAGCTCTGTGGTTGTGAAAGCATCCATCGCCCGATTTAATAGTTCCGTTCCCGAAAGACCTTTTTCACCCATGTATTTTGTGGCGACTTCCTGATTGTCGTACTGCCCGGCGTTTTTGTTGCTGCCGTGGAAACCAAGCCCGATCCAGCCGCTTGGCAACTGCTTTTGGGCGATCAGGCTGATAATTTTTTCCTGCAATATTTCATTTTGAAGTTTTTGTTCCTCAGCGGCGGTAATATCCATTAATACTTCTTTTTTAACGCGCAGCCGGATGGAGGGGTTTGCGTTAGACAATAAAAAATTAATCATTTTCTGCTTCATAAGTTTCCTCTTTCCTGAATTATTTTGCGGCTAAGTATGCCAGCTATGACAAATAGGCTATTAAATTGCGGGATATGCATTGCCGCTTACCTGGTCGGGTGATAAGTCAAAGCAAATTCGGAATCCGTTGCAGCGATGGTAAGGACAATATTTTCTGTTTTCATATAATTCTAACATATTCTTGTGGGTTTGTCATTGATGTTTATTGCGCTTTTCACAAGGAAATATTTTAAAGTACCAGTAAATTGGAGTGGATTTAGGGTTTTGGGATGATATAATGTATGTGATTTACCGCCACCACCAAAAGACATAAAGTGACCGAGCGTGACCGTTCCATAAAAACAAGATTAGCCAAAGTAAAGGAACAGCTAAAAGAGCCGACAGTTGCCGAGGGAAAAAGCATAGAATCCACGACAGGGGAAAGGGGGATATGGCACTATGAAACTTTCCCGATATATACAAGCTGACAGGGCAGGACGAAATATCTAAGACCTGTTACTTTCCGAAATCACACGTCAGTTATCGTAAGCCGGGGGCGATCAGTACAGAACAACGAGAACGGGCAAGAAAGATGATGATTGAGAAGAATAAGGCAAAGGAAGTTTAACACGGCTATTATTGACTTACCGCAGATTTTTTGTTATAATGTAATAGGTTTTTTATGTTAAATAATGATTAGAAATATTTTTAAGCGAGGTGAAATTATGGACGACAGTAGCAGTCGAAGTATGGACAAGGTTTTTATCTGTAGGCATAATATGTATTGCTACAGTCATGTCTGTAATCTGTAGCGGCTTGTTGTGACCATATGTAAAGACCATTGTCTGATTCTAAAACTATACTGCATTGATAGGTCGAGTGCAGAATCGTTAGGATTATAAGCGACAATGGTATTTTTATGCCCTTTTGCACCCACCTTTCAAGCGGTTGCTTGCAATATGCAAGTCCAACGAGTAAAGGAGGAAAATGCAATGAATGTAAAAGACAATGTTCAGAACGAAGCTATCGAAATGATGATGCAACATCCCGATTACAAAGCAGAGATTGTTGAGGTGCTGCGCAGTAACCTAACTCCCAAAGTTAAACAAGAACGTATACTTGCATACCATGAAAAAGATATTGCAGTCGCATTAGAACTGCTTAGTTTTGAAGAGCGCAGCAGACTATATCATGTTTTGAGCGCGAAAACTCTTGCAGACATACTTGAGTATGCTGAAAACAAAATAGAATATATCGGAGAGATAAGTATTCAAAAAAGAATCAGCGTGCTATCTCAATTTGAAATTACTGAACTGGCAGAATGTCTTCGCCAAATGGATAAAGCAGATCGTACAACGGTCATTGAATTAATGGGTGATGAACTCAAACATCAAATTTTACTGCTTAATTCTTTTGGTGACGATGAAATTGGCGGCAAGATGACTACAAACTATGTTGCTGTCCGTTTTGGAATCAGTGTGCGGCAGGCAATGCATTCATTAATTGAGCAGGCAGCAGATAACGATAATATTTCTACCATATATGTCCTTGATGAAAATGAAGCTTTTCTTGGAGCAATTGACCTAAAAGACTTGATTATTGCACGTGACGGTACACAGCTTGATGCGATTGTTATGACATCATATCCTTATGTTTATGCCAATGAGCAAATTGATGATTGTCTTGGTCGTATCAAGGATTATTCAGAGGATTCAATTCCTGTTTTAGACTCAGATAATAAGCTTATAGGTGTACTTACCTCTCAGAACATCATGGAACTTGTTGATGTTGAAATGGGTGAAGATTATGCAAAGCTGGCTGGTTTATCCGCAGAAGAAGATTTAAACGAACCTTTGAAAGAAAGTATCAAAAAGCGGTTGCCTTGGTTGGTTATTCTGCTTGGGCTAGGAATGGTCGTTTCCAGTGTTGTAGGTATATTTGAAGGAGTTGTAGCACAGCTTCCGCTGATTATCGCTTTCCAGTCGCTTATTCTTGATATGGCGGGAAATGTGGGAACACAGTCGCTTGCCGTTACCATACGTATTCTTATGGACGAAAACATTTGTGGAAAGCAAAAACTTTTCCTGGCTGCAAAAGAAGCTCGTGTAGGTTTTGCCAACGGCTTGATACTTGGCATATTATCCTTTGTATTTATCGGCTTGTATTTAGTTGCATTCAAGAATCAGGTGGTAACTGTAGCGTTTGCTATATCAGCCTGTACGGGCATTGCACTGCTTTTTGCAATGATACTTTCAAGTTTGTCGGGAACATTGATTCCGCTCATGTT
>ERZ808051.1245-NODE-1245-length-18106-cov-3.455100_pt1 | contig 18106 bp, 13 predicted proteins | sample MGYA00380199_ERZ808051 | MGnify/ENA primary metagenome ERZ808051 (study PRJEB31490, sample SAMN06133391) | mouse gut metagenome | isolation source: J11 | host: mice | place: China: Chengdu | collected 2015-05 ...
ATTCTATGGGCCAGTTTATCCAAGATGGTGCAAGGATTATGTTTGAAACAGTAATGAGTGTGGAAAAACCTCAGTGTGAAGTTTTCATAGAAGAAGAGCCAGTGGATTTGGATGGGTTAAATTACCTTGCTGGTAAGAGTGTAGATTTTATTAATAAATGTGCAATGAATGGGACAATGCTTGCCCATACAGATGGACAAGTACCTAACCTAGTAGTAAAAATCCCAGAACAAAATGAATTTTATCTGGGCGAGTTGTTTTATTTCTTTGAATTTGCATGTGGCGTAAGTGGTTATATTTTAGGAATTAATCCGTTTAATCAGCCCGGAGTAGAGAGCTATAAGAAGAATATGTTCGCTTTGCTTGGCAAACCGGGATATGAGGCACAGAGAGAAGAATTGATGAAACGTCTGTAATAAAAAGGAATTTTTATTACAGATGGTATCCATATCAAAGTAGAGAATGCCTGTATCCGTAAAGGAATAGACGGATGCGGGTTTTCTCTATTTATGGAATAGAAATTGGGAGGCAAGCGGAGGAAAAGGATGCTGGAACAGTTAAAGAAAGATGTTTACAGGGCAAATATGGAGCTAGTAGAAAAAGGGCTTGTTATTTATACCTGGGGGAATGTCAGTGGCATTGACAGAGAAAAACAGTTAGTAGTAATTAAGCCAAGCGGGGTAGATTATGATACTATGAAGCCAGAGGATATGGTGGTGGTAGACATGCAGGGAAATGTAGTGGAAGGAAAATATAAACCATCTTCTGATACCCCAACTCATTTAGTGCTTTATCATACTTACAAAGAGATAGGCGGCGTAGTGCATACACATTCTACTTGGGCAGTCACTTTTGCACAAGCAGGGATGGATATTCCAGCATTAGGGACAACACATGCAGATTATTTCTTTGGGGATATTCCATGTACAAGGGATTTAACGAAAAAAGAAATTGAAGAAGCATATGAAGAAAATACAGGTAATGTAATTGTAGAGACAATTGGCACAAATGATCCAATGGCTATACCAGGAATTGTAGTAAAAAACCATGGGCCATTTGCCTGGGGGAAAAATCCGGCAGATAGTGTATATCATGCGGTAGTATTGGACAAAGTAGCAGAGATGGCATATAAGACTATGACATTAAATCCACGTGTAAAACGAGTAGGGCAGTACCTTTTAGATAAACATTATTATAGGAAGCATGGCGCTAATGCTTATTATGGGCAGGGCGATACAGAATAGGGATGAGGATTGAGATGGGGACAGATAGAAGCAAGGTTATTGCAGATGGCAAGGCTGTTCTGGGAATAGAACTTGGATCTACTAGGATTAAGGCAGTTTTGATAGGAGAGGATCATGTACCTCTTGCATCAGGAAGCCATGACTGGGAAAACCGGTATGAGAATGGAATTTGGACATATAGTTTGCCTGATATTTGGGCAGGATTACAAGACAGCTACCAGAAAATGGCAGAGGAAGTAAAAAAACAATATGGCGTTACATTGCATAAATTGGCAGCAATTGGTTTTTCAGCTATGATGCATGGATATATGGTATTTAATAAAGAAGGGGAACTTTTAGTCCCGTTCCGCACATGGAGAAATACCATTACAGAAGAAGCAGCAGAAAAGCTTACTGAGGCATTTCATTTTAATATTCCACAAAGATGGAGTATTGCCCACTTGTACCAATCCATATTAAATGAGGAAGAACATGTAAAAGAGATTGCCTTCCAAACAACATTGGCAGGTTATATCCATTGGAAATTAACGGGGGAAAAGGTATTAGGAGTAGGGGAAGCTTCTGGCATGTTCCCTATTGATCCAAAAGCAGGGGATTTCCATAAAGGAATGATGGATCAGTTTGAAAAATTGGTACAAGAAAAACAATATCCTTGGAGCTTAAAAGAAATTTTCCCAAAGGTACTAAAGGCAGGGGAAAATGGCGGGATTTTAACAAAAGAGGGTGCCGCATTACTAGATTGTAGTGGTAATTTGGAAGCAGGCATTATGTTATGCCCGCCAGAAGGCGATGCAGGCACAGGAATGGCAGCTACCAATAGCGTAGCGGTTAGGACGGGGAATGTATCTGCGGGTACATCTGTATTTGCTATGGTTGTGTTGGAAAAAGAATTAAACCAAGTGCACAAAGAATTAGATATTGTAACAACGCCTGCTGGGGATGAGGTGGCTATGGTCCATTGTAACAATTGTACGTCAGACTTAAATGCGTGGGTAGGGTTATTCCGTGAATTTGCTGAAAGTTTTGGGATAGAAGCAGATATGGATAAATTATATGCTACTTTATATAATAAAGCGTTAGAAGGCGAAAGTGACTGTGGTGGGTTGCTTGCCTATAATTATTTTTCTGGGGAGCATATTACAGGTTTTGAAGAAGGCAGGCCATTGTTTGTACGGAAACCAGAAAGCCATTTTACATTGGCAAATTTTATAAGGGCCCATTTATTTACCTCTTTGGGCGCGTTAAAGACAGGGCTGGATATTTTATTAAAACAAGAACAAGTAAAAATAGATCGTATTTTTGGGCATGGCGGGTTTTTTAAGACAAAAGGGGTAGGCCAAAAAATTTTGGCAGCAGCAATGGATGCCCCTGTGTCAGTAATGGAGACAGCAGGAGAAGGAGGAGCATGGGGGATTGCCCTATTGGCCTCTTATATGGTGCATAAAGAAGAAAATGAAACTCTTGCCCAGTATTTGGAAAACCAAGTATTTGGCGGGGAGGCTGGCGTATGCGTAGAGCCAGATAAAAAAGATGTAGATGGTTTTAATCAGTTTATGGAGCATTACAAAGCAGGGCTTTCTATCGAACGCGCTGCAGTAGAAGCTTTGTAATAGAATAATTTAACTATAAGGAGGATAAAGGACTATGAAATTTTTTATTGACACAGCGAATGTAGATGATATTAGGAAGGCAAATGATATGGGGATTATCTGTGGCGTTACCACTAACCCATCTTTAATTGCAAAAGAAGGAAGAGATTTTAACCAAGTTATTGCAGAAATTGCATCTATTGTAGATGGGCCAATTAGTGGGGAAGTAAAAGCAACTACAGAAGATGCGGAAGGCATGATTGCAGAAGGACGTGAAATTGCTAAGATCCATAAAAATATGGTAGTTAAGATCCCTATGACAGTAGAAGGGTTAAAGGCAACAAAAGTTTTGGCAAGTGAAGGGATTAAATGTAATGTAACATTGGTATTTTCTGCAAACCAGGCACTTCTTGCAGCTAGGGCAGGCGCTGCTTTTGTGTCTCCATTCCTTGGGCGTTTAGATGATATTTCCCAGCCAGGCATTGATTTGATTCGTACAATTGCAGATATCTTTAATAATTATGGGTTAGAGACAGAAATTATTGCAGCAAGTGTGCGTAACCCAATCCATGTAACAGATTGTGCGTTAGCAGGTGCAGATATTGCAACAGTCCCATATAGTGTATTGGAGCAGATGACAAAGCATCCATTGACTGATCAGGGGATTGCAAAGTTTAAGAAGGATTACGAAGCAGTATTTGGAAAATAAAATATGCTGGCAAACAGCAGGAACGGAGGAAAAAATGAGTAACATCGACACAATGTCAGTCAATGCCATCCGGGTTTTGGCAGCAGATGCTGTACAAAAGGCAAAGTCAGGCCATCCAGGGCTGCCGCTTGGTTCTGCCGCTATGGCATATGAATTGTGGGCAAAACATATGAACCACAACCCAAAAGACCCAAAGTGGGCAAACCGTGACCGTTTTATTTTATCAGGAGGACATGGTTCTACTTTATTATATTCTCTTTTGCATTTGTTTGGTTATGGTTTGACAATAGAGGATTTAAAGAATTTCCGCCAAATGGATTCTTTAACTCCAGGCCATCCAGAATATGGGCATACAATAGGAGTAGAAGCTACAACAGGGCCTTTGGGTGCAGGCATGGGCATGGCAGTTGGTATGGCAATGGCAGAGGCTCATCTTGCAGCGGTATTTAATAAAGAAAATTATCCAGTTGTTGACCATTATACGTTTGTGCTTGGCGGGGACGGCTGTATGATGGAAGGGATTTCTTCAGAGGCATTTTCTTTAGCAGGGACATTAGGGCTTGGCAAGTTAATTGTTTTATATGATTCTAACCAAATTTCTATTGAAGGGAGTACGGATATTGCCTTTACAGAAAATGTACAGAAACGTATGGAAGCATTTGGTTTCCAGACTATTACTGTAGAAGATGGAAATAATTTAGAAGAAATTGGTAAAGCAATAGAAGAAGCAAAGGCTGATGTAAGCCGCCCATCTTTTATTACTGTAAAAACACAAATTGGTTATGGCTGCCCTGCAAAACAAGGAAAAGCAAGTGCACATGGAGAGCCACTTGGAGATGAAAATGTAGCTGCATTAAAGGAGAATTTGGGATTCCCTGCTGATAAGACATTTTATGTGCCAGATGAAGTATATGCAAATTATAAAGCATTAGTAGAAGGAAAGGCAGAAGCAGAGGAAGCATGGAATAAGTTATTTGCAGATTACTGTGCAGCATATCCTGATATGAAAGAGCTTTGGGATACCTATTATAATGAACATCAGGCAGAAAAGGCTTATAATTGTGAGGAATACTGGAAGTATGAGGATAAGCCAGAGGCAACTAGGATTTTATCTGGCAAGCAGATCCAAAAAATTAAAGAGCTGTTGCCAAATTTAATTGGCGGTGCAGCAGATTTATCTCCTTCCACAAAGACATATATGAATGAGAAGGGGGATTTCTCAAAAGAGAATTATGCTGGAAGGAACCTGCATTTTGGCGTGCGTGAATTAGCAATGGCAGCGATTGGCAATGGTATTATGCTTCATGGCGGCCTACGTGCGTTTGTTTCCACATTCTTTGTATTTAGTGATTATACAAAACCAATGGCAAGGCTTTCTGCAATTATGGGAGTACCATTAACGTATGTGTTTACCCATGATAGTATTGGAGTGGGCGAAGATGGGCCGACCCATGAGCCAATTGAGCAGCTTGCTATGCTCCGTGCTTTGCCGAATTTCCATGTATTCCGTCCGGCAGATGCGACTGAAACAGCAGCAGCATGGTATAGTGCCATTACTTCTACAAAAACGCCTACTGCTTTGGTATTAAGCAGGCAAAACCTTCCTCAGTTAGAAGGCTCTAGTAAAGAAGCATTAAAAGGTGCTTATATCCTTCAAGATTCTACAAAAGAAACCCCAGATGCAATTATTATTGCTTCTGGATCAGAAGTAGAATTAGCAGTTGGTGCACGGGCAGAGCTTTTAAAGGAAGGGATTGACGTGCGCGTAGTAAGTATGCCAAGTATGGATATATTTGAAGAGCAGACAGTTGAGTATAAAGAGTCTGTCCTTCCAAAGTCAGTCCGTAAGAGAGTGGTAGTAGAAGCATTAAGCGATTTTGGATGGGGTAAATATGCCGGGTTAGATGGTGCTTGTGTTACAATGACAGGTTTTGGGGCAAGTGCACCAGCAAAACAACTTTTTCAAAAGTTTGGCTTTACCGTTGAGCATGTGGTAGAAACAGTAAAAAGCTTATAAATAAAAAGAATTTAATAAATTACAAGAATTTTCTTGTGTTTTAGGGAGAAGAAATTGCCAACACAAAATAGGCTCTGTGTTGGCAATTTTTTTGGCATAGGGATAATAAGGAAAATATCTTTTTTATTCGGTTTGTACAGCAGGGACAGACGTTTCTTTATTGTATCCAATTTGCTTCATCTTATTTTGCAGGGCGTGGATTGCTTGGTCAAAAAGAAGGAAAGCTTGATAGGTATTTTGAAAATGGTTAATAGCAAATTCATCTTTTCCTTCTTCTTTAGCCTGCCAAGATTGGAAAGCATAATGGTGGAAATTTGTATGGGCAATAGTAAGCTGCCGGAATTCATTGCTGTTAATAAGGTTCTGGTCTGTTTGTGCAGCCAGCCATTTCCCAAGTTTACAACCAGCAGGATTGTCAACCTGTTTAGAGAGCAGGCGTTCAAAGCCAACAATATTATTATAGACTCTCCACATTAATACAAAGTGATCTACTTCAAACACCCTAATCCAATCTAAATCAGTGATAATAGAACTTTTACGTACCATATCACTTCTGGTTTTATCAATATAACGACCAATTTGAAATACATGCCTGCCTAATTTAATACAATTATCAGATAATTCATGGTAACTATTAAAAAGATGTTCAATTTGTTTTGCAAAATCAGCGGTAGCACTAGTTTGCGTATCAATATCTTGGAAAATACTATTGATACGATCCTTAATAGTGCTAATTTGGGAATTCATTTGTTCCATATCTTTTAAAGAACGTTCTGCTTTGTTATTACTTTCATGGAGCATATGGGTAGTCTGGTTCATAGAAATAGCAAGGGTATGTGTATCTTTACTTAATTGTTTAACATAGTCAGTAATATGTTCTGCAGATTCTGTGGTACTGAGGGAAAGCTGCTGCATTTCGCCAGCGACAATGGCAAAACCGCTTCCGGCAGGCCCTGCTTTTGCAGCTTCAATAGAAGCATTTAATGCCAGGAGCTTACTTTGGAGGGAAACCTTTTTTACAATATTAATAATTTCCCCGATTTTTTTGATTTTCTTATTAAAATCCTGCATTTGGTTATTAATGATTTGGATTTTTGCAGAAGATTCTTGGACATCATGGATACTATCATTCATATTTAAGGTAATGGCTTGGTATGTATTTGAAATATCATAAGTATTGTCCCGGATAGTGCCCATAGAAGAGGAAATATGCTGAATAGCATTTTCCATGTCTTGGCTGGCCTGTTCCATTTGGTGGATGGATGTGGTCTGGGAAGTGACCTGATCAAAAGTGTCTTTAATTAAAGCATTATCACCAACGGATTCCATTACTTCATTCATTCTCATTACATAAGTATTGTTTGCTTGTTTTAAAGAATGGATAACAGCATTTAATTTCTTTCCATATATAGGATTTTTAAAAATAGAAATATCTACTTCCTGGTAATTGCCTGCTGCAATTTCATCCATTGCTTTTAGTAATCGTCTAATATCTCTGTTTGGTATATACATAAATAAAATTCCCCCGTTAAATATTGTAATAAGTGGTTAGGCGCAACTATGTGCTATTATAACATGTATAATTGGGATTTAAAAGGGATACAAGGCTAAAAAAGATATTTATAAATAGCCTGTATTCAAATTTTCAGAAAATGTCTTGCAGATTTGCCTTAATAATGCTATAATCAAGAGAAAATCATAAAAGCTGGCACAGCCAGGCAGAAAGAGGTAGATAAGGATGGGGCTCGAATAGACAATGCCATTTTATTTATCGTCAAAAGGTACAGCGTGATATACCGACTATCCTATGGCTAAATAAGTTGCAATAGTGGTAAAAACAGATAAAAATAGTGAAAAATTAGGAGGTATATTATGTTAAATTATAAGAAGTATCAGCGAGTTCCGGTAGTAAAAATGCCGGAGAGAGAATGGCCAAATAATGAGATTCAAAAGGCACCTATATGGTGTAGCGTAGATTTAAGAGATGGGAACCAGGCATTGGTGGAACCAATGGTGGTAGAAGAGAAAATTGAGATGTTTTGTATGTTGGTAAAACTGGGCTTTAAAGAAATTGAAGTTGGTTTTCCATCTGCATCTCAGATTGAATATGATTTTTTAAGGCAGTTGGTAGATAGGAATTTAATACCAGATGATGTAACAGTACAGGTATTAGTGCAATGTAGGGAGCATCTGATTACAAGGACCTTTGAAGCTTTGCAGGGGATTAAAAAAGCAATTGTCCATATTTATAATTCTACTTCTACTTTACAACGAGACGTAGTTTTCCACATGAATAAAGAGGAAATTAAGCAAATAGCAATTGATGGGGCTAATTTGGTGAAAAAGTATGCGGCTGGTTTTGATGGGGAAATTATTTTAGAATATTCTCCTGAAAGCTTTACTGGCACAGAGTTAGATTATGCTTTAGAAGTTTGTACGGCAGTCCAAGATATTTGGCAGCCAACGAAAGAGAAGAAGATAATCTTTAATCTGCCATCTACAGTGGAAATGACTACGCCAAATGTATATGCCGATCAGATTGAATGGATGCATAAGCATTTCCGTGACAGGGATAGTATTATTTTAAGCGTACATCCCCATAATGATCGTGGGACTGGAGTTGCTGCTGCTGAACTTGCATTATTGGCAGGTGCCGACAGGGTAGAGGGTACTTTGTTTGGGAACGGGGAACGGACTGGTAATGTAGATGTATTAAATATTGCTTATAATATGTTTTCACAGGGAATTAACCCTGAATTGGAATTAGGGCATATTAATGGGATTATAGAAGTGTATGAACGTTGCTGTAAGATTCCAGTGCATATTCGCCACCCATATGCTGGGAAGCTTGTATTTACTGCATTTTCTGGTTCTCACCAAGATGCGATTAATAAAGGTGTTACAGCAATGAAGGAACGTGGGGATGGCATTTGGGCAGTCCCTTACTTGCCAATTGATCCAATGGATATTGGTAGGGAGTATGAGCCAGTGGTAAGAATTAACAGCCAATCTGGAAAAGGTGGCGTAGCTTTTGTAATGGACACTTATTTTGGCTTTAAGCTGCCAAAGGGGATGCATAAAGAATTTGCAGATGTAATCCAAGCAATTGCAGAACGCCAAGGTGAAGTTGCGCCAGAACAGATTATGGAGAATTTCCGTGAGCAATATTTGGAAAAGAAACAGCCATATCATTTTATCCGATGCCGTTATACAGATATTAATGATAAAGATACACATGTGTCTTTGGAATTTGAAGATAAAGGTGTGTTAATAACAAATGAAGCAGAAGGAAATGGGCCAATCGATGCGGTAAAAAATGCGTTTACAGCAAAAATTGGCAGAAATATTAAAGTCTTGGATTATTCTGAACATGCGTTACAGGCTGGTTCGAAAGCGCAGGCTGCTGCTTATATCCATGTAATGGATGAGGATACAGGCAGGGTGACATATGGGGTAGGAATTAGTTCTAATATTACAAGGGCTTCTATCCGGGCATTATTTTGTGCAGTGAACCGCTTAAGTTAATGGGGTAGGAAAGATTAGTGGCAGCCTGCTGGGAGCATGAATTTGCTCTAGTGGGCTGTTATTTGTTGGGCAATTGTAGTTTCTTAAGTTAGGGGAGTGTTTATGAAACGAATATTTGCTGAAAATAGATTATTAAAAAGCAGGCTGTTTGTCAGGCTGTTTCTTTCTTATATCTTGATTATTTCTTTGTTTTTTTCTGTGTATTCTATTTTTGCCATGCTGCAATATCAGGCAGCTTATAAAGAGAATTTAAAAAGGGAATATGAGGTTAAGGCGGAAGCAATGGGGAATGCCATAGATTTTGAGCTTTTAAGTGCAAAGCATATTGTTTCTAGTATTAATGGATCAACCATTCTTAGAAATCTTTATTCGGCAATTTCAGTAGAAGGAGAAGCCGTTAATTCTTATCTGTTGTACCAAGGTTTACAAGATTTAAAGAATATTAAAGCGTCTAGTAATAATTATAGGATTTATAATATTGTATTATTGTTTAAGGATTGTAATAAGGCTTATACAGCTTCGAGTGTAATACAATTAAATAATGGGTATGTGCTTGGGCTAGAAAGGCCATTTTTAAAACAAGGGAAGGTAAGTGATTTATTAGATATAAGTTCTGTAGGGGATATTATTTTTAATACGGAATATGTAATTTATGGAGATGAATATGCTTCTTCTACATCAGTAAGGGAAAAAGGCAGCATATTGGTTTTGTTTAATAAAAAGAATTTAGAACAAAAGATTAGTGAGATTGTTGGGCCATCTGCGGCTTGCCGTGTATTTTTTAATAATGATATTGTCCTAGAAAATGGAGAAGAGAAAGGAAAATGCTTTCGTGTAGTTTCTAGCGTCCATCCAGAGGTTATATATGAATTATATGTAGATTTGGATCGGTTTAGCATGGGGTTTAATGGGGCGTTAGTAGTAGCATTGACAATAGGGTTTTTATTAAGTGCTATTTTTGCAGTTTTGGCTTATGTATTATCAATCCGGTATTATTCTCCTATTGGAAATATCGAGAAGTTTATTGAAAGCGGAGAAATGGAAGGCATGGAGAAAGAGGAGGAACGTCAGGATGAAATTGGCACGATTATAAAAGGAATCCAAAGTTTAATTGGGGAGAATAATGGATTTAGGGAAAAAATGATCCATATCACTCCTTATGCAAAGCAAGGGATGCTGCATGGGATTTTAAATGGGAATATGGAACAGGACAGTATCCGTGTTTTAATAGATGAAAAATATATTGATTTAAAAAGAAATTATTTTGCCCTTGCCTTAACGAATATTGTGTATCAAGGAGTAGGGGAGGTAAGTTCTTTAAAACAAAAAGATGCAATTGATATTATCCAATATATTTGCCAAGAACAATCATCTATAGAGATGCAAGTAGATTGCTATGTGAAAGATTTAAGCAATATCTTTTTAATTGTAAATAGTGATGAAATAATACCATTAGAAGAGGTGTTTTATAAACTCCATAAAATAATCTGCAAAGAGATAGATGATGAGAATTGCCTAATTACAATAGGGGTTGGCCAGATGGAGGATACAATAGGCAGGTTAAATGAAGCATGTGCAGATGCAATGCAAGCTTTAGAAGGAATGTTGACCGGAGGCAGAAATACAGTTTATTTTTATGAACCAAAAGAAGAAAAAGATAAAAGGGAATATTATTTCCCAAAAGATGCACAAGCACGTTTATTAAAAGATTTTAGAGAAAATAATTTAAAAGATTTACATGCCTTTTTAGATGAGCTATATGAAAAAAATACGAAAGAATATGATGAATCCCCTAAAACAGTGCGGTTATTAATTGATGAACTGCATATTTTAACATTAAATGTAGTTAAGAATATAAATGCGTCAGCAAGGGTACAAATTGATAAGATTGAACATGCTGCGACCTTGGAAGAAATATTTACCTATTACCATGCTATTTATGAAACGATTTGCAATGAATTAACAAGTTTGCTTATGCCAAAAAAAGATATGGAGAAATTAGATAAGGAAATTTTATCTTGTATGAACGAAAATTATAAAAGCCCAGATTTGTCCCTTGCATTTTTATCGGAAAAGTTTGGAGTAAGCAATAAATATATTACCATGCTTTGTAAAAACCAACTTGGCAAAACTTATTTACAATATGTACAAGAGAAGCGTATTTTATATGCAGCAGAATTATTACAAACAACAGAAAAATCAATAGAAGAAATAGCAACAGAATGTGGGTATAGTAATGTGCTGACATTTCGGAGGAATTTTAAGTCTATTATGAATATGAATCCTGGGGATTATAGATAAAAGGAAGGAGAAAAAGGAAACACAGTGTACAGGCTGTGTTTCTTTTTTTTTATGAAAGTTGCCCTTTTAAAAGCTAAAAACAAGTTTTTTTTCATGAAAGTGCACAAAATGAACTAAGAAAAAAATGAATCTTTCGGGATTTTACTGAAAATGTTACCATTGTTTTATCAAATAATGGAGGGGTGAAGGTAAAGCAATGGCTGAGGCAAAGGCAGCAAAGCTTTCGAAAGAAGAGAAAAGAAAGCTGCTTAGAAAAAATATCCATAGAGATAAGTATTTAATGATTATGTTTTTTCCAGTATTGTTGTATTACTTGATTTTTAGTTACCTGCCTATGACAGGGCTTGTAATGGCATTTCAAAATTTTATTCCCGGGAAGGGGCTAATTGGGATATATTCTGGTGAATGGGTAGGGCTTAAATGGTTTAGCCAGTTTTTCCAATCTGTATTTGCTTGGAAGTTAATACGGAATACGTTTTTACTTTCTTTTTATTCCCTTTTATTTGGCTTTCCGATTCCAATTTTATTTGCAATCTGCATTACGCAATTAAGGAATAAGGTGATCCAAAGAGGGGCACAAGTAATTACATATTTGCCATATTTTATTTCTACTGTAGTAGTAGTAGGTATGATGACAAATTTCCTATCGCCTTCTACAGGGATTATCAACCAGATTATTGTAAAACTTGGAGGGAAGCCAGTGAATTTTATGAGTGATCCTTCTTGGTTTAGGCGGCTTTATGTTATTTCTGGGTCATGGCAGACATTTGGTTTTAATTCTATTATTTTTGTAGCTGCAATAATGGGGATTTCTCCTGATTTGTATGAAGCAATGAAAATGGATGGGGCTTCAAAACGCCAGCAAATTTGGCATTTAGTGCTTCCCATGATAAAACCTACGATTTTATTATTGCTAATCATGTCTTTGGGAAATATTTTAAGTGTAGGCTTTGAAAAAGTATATTTAATGTACAATACAGCCGTATATGAAACAGGGGATGTTATTTCTACCTATGTGTATAGGCAAGGTATTGAAAATAAAAATTATAGTTATGCAACGGCAGTTGGGTTATTTAATTCTGTAGTAGGATTCTCATTAGTATGTACTTCAAATTGGTTTAGCCGTAAGTTTAGCGGGTCATCTTTGTGGTAAGGGGGTACTTAAGATGAGAGAGAATAAAAAAGGAATTTTTACAGAATTTAAGAATGAAAGTTTTGGGGATAAGATATTTGACATAATTGTCTGGATTCTGGTAGCCGTTGCTGTATGTGTCACATTGTACCCATTTTTGTATGTTACAAGTATTTCTTTTAGTGATGGAATGGCAGTTGCTAAGGGAGAAGTAATGTTTTTGCCTAAGGGATGGGATTTAGAGGCATATAATATGGTACTTCGTTATAAGCAGCTTTGGATTTCTTATGGCAATACATTTTTATATACAATCATTGGTACAATCTTTAATATTGTGTTTACTTGTTTAGCGGCTTACCCATTGTCTAGGAAGCAATTTTTCCTTCGTAAAAAAATGAATTTCTTATTAGCTTTTACCATGTATTTTTCTGGTGGGCTAATCCCAACTTATATGGTGGTAACAGGGCTTGGGTTTTATAATTCCAGGTGGGCTATGATTATTCCAACATTATTAAGTGCTTATAATGTTATGATATGCCGATCAGCAATGGAATCTATCCCAGAGGATTTATTTGAAAATGCAGCTTTAGAAGGTGCGAATGATTTCTTTATTATGGCTAAGATTGCAGTCCCTTTGGTAAAACCAACTTTGGCAGTACTTACATTATATTATGCCGTAGCAAGATATAATGATTTCTTTAATGCCATGCTTTATTTGGGTAAAAGTGAATTGCAGCCATTACAAGTATTTTTAAGGCGTATTTTAATTATTGCATCAACAGAAATAGTCCAAGCTTCTGGGACTACGGCAGCGGCAGCGGCAGCACAATCTACGCTGAAAATCCGCTATGTGTGTATTGTCCTATCCACAGTGCCCATTCTTTGCATTTGCCCATTTGTACAGAAATATCTAGTAAAGGGCACGATGCTTGGGGCTGTGAAGGAATAGAACCAATAGTAAACAAAAAATTGAGGAGGATTTACTATGAGAATGACAAAAAAAGTAACAGCACTTGCTATGACAGCCGTTCTTACGGCTTCGGTATTGGTAGGATGCGGCGGGAACAATGTCCCACAAAATACAACCAATGCAGGAACAACGCCAGGCACAAACACAAGTACTTATACTGGGGCAGCGCCAGTTACAGAGGAAGCAGGCACGGTTAGTATGCTCGCAATGAATTCTTGGTATTCTACAGTGGATTTAAGCAAGGATGCCATGATATTAGATGAAATCCAAAAAAGGGCAAATGTAACAATTGATTGGAATTTAATTGATCCTACTATTTACGCTGATACAGTTAGCCCAATGCTGGCAGCTGGGACGGATTTGCAGGATATTGTACTTCTTCCTGATTTGGATTCGAATATGTCCTATATTAAATCAGGGATGTTTATTGCATTAGATGAGCATTTTGATTCTATGCCAAATTATAAGAAATTTTTGGAGGCAAACCCGGATATTAAAGCAGCTTTAACGGCTACAGACGGGCATATTTATTATGTGCCACAAACAGTGGTAACAAATAATTATCAGCCTTGTATGATGATTAATACAAGATGGCTTGAAAAGCTTAATATGGAGGAACCTAAAACGTTAGATGAGTTTGTAGAAATGTTACGGGCTTTCCGTGATAATGACATGAATGGGAATGGTGATACCACAGATGAGATCCCAATGAGTGTAACATCTGCATATTTGCCTTATCTTTTTGGACCAGCATTTGGATTAGACTTAGTAAGTGGTTTTTATGCAGACGATAATGGGACTGTGCATTATGCTTATTATGAAGCAGAAAATTATAAGGCATATTTGGGATTTTTAAAAGGTTTATATGATGAAGGGCTTTTAGAAATGGAATATACATCTTTAAACAGAGACCAGATAACTTCTAGGTGTGCACAGGATATTACAGGGGTTACATTTGATTTTAGCTGGCAGATGTCTACTTTGTATAGTGCCCAGTTTGCAGATTATAATGGGACAGAAGGCATTTTTAAAGGCGTTGCGCCAATTTCTGGTGAGTATACAGGATATTATGTAGGAAGGACACCTGTTTCTGGAATTTTTGGCGTAACAAAGAATTCTGGCAATGTAGAGCTTGCAATTAAATTCTTAGACTATATTATGGGAGAAGAATGTCAAGATTTATATGTATGGGGGCTTAAAGATGTTACGTATACAGAAACAGCAGATGGAAATAGGGAATATTTGCCAAGATGTAGCGAGGATACGGTATGGTATCAGCAATTAGGCATTAATGCACCATGTATGCCATCTCAGCAAAGCGTACCGGCAACAGATGTATTATTGGCGAAATGGCATGTAGAAGTAGATAAGGAATTAGAACAGTATATTAAAGCACCATTCCCTGCTGTTTATGCAACAGAAGAAGAAGCAAGCGTAATAAGCTTATATTTAGTGGATATCCAGACTTATGTAGAACAAATGAATGTAGCATTTATTTCAGGGAACAGTGATATGTCTACATTTGATAGTTACTTAACTACATTGAAAAATATGAATATAGAAGAGTTAATTAAAATTAAACAGGATCAGTATAATAGATATATGGAGGCTTATAAATAAAGGAATTGGGACGTACAATAAAAATAGAAAAATATTATACTTGTTTGGAACACCTGCAAAAACGATTTGATATATATGGGAGAAAAGATGCGTTTCATGCCAGCAGCCAAGAGGAATATCAAAAATGGAAGAAGCAGCTTAGAGAAACATTATCAGATCTTTTGGGGCTTTCCTATATGGAAACTTGTCCGTTGAACCCTACTTTGGAAGAAAAAGTTGTTTTAGAAAATGGTATTGTTAGAGAAAAAATATGTATTCAAGTAGAGCCAGATGTTTGGATGCCAGTTTATATATTGATTCCATCTGTACCAAATGAAAAAAAATTAAAGTGTATACTAGCCCCGCCAGGGCATATGGGGGCAGGAAAATATGCAGTAGCCGGGATGTCTGAAATCCCGGCTGTAAAAGATAGGATTCAGATGTTTGAATATGATTATGGCATGCAGATAGCAAAGCTTGGTTATGTAGCACTTTGCAATGACAGCCGGGGGTTTGGGGAACGCCGGGAAGCTTCCCTGCAAGGGGATTCAGAGGAGAAGTTTTTGAATAGTACTTGTAATGAGCTTTCCCGTATGGCCCAATCTTTAGGGCAAACAGTAATAGGCATGTGCGTCTGGGATTTAATGAGGTTAATTGATTATATAAAGGAATACCGCAGGTGGGATACAGAGGAAATTGGCTGCCTAGGATTCTCAGGGGGCGGTATGCAGGCTTTGTGGCTGGCAGCCTTAGATGACAGAATTGCTTATGCTATTATTAGTGGATATTTTTATGGCTACAAAGATTCGTTGCTTACCTTAAATGGGAACTGTAGTTGTAATTACGTCCCTAGGTTGTGGAACCATGTGGATATGGGGGATATTGGGGCACTTATTGCCCCAAGGCCCATAATGGTACAATCTTGCCAAGAGGATCACTTAAATGGAATAAGAGGATTAGAAAATGTGTATGAGCAAATGGAAATTATGCGTAGTGCATATCGTTTGTTCCATGAAGAGGAGCGAATATTCCATGATATAAAGGAAGGGGGCCATTGTTGGCATGGGGAAAACCTAAAAAAATTTTTGGATCAATGGGTTGGTAAATAAGTATTATTTATGTTTGCTGGTAAGTAACAGCAGCAATTTTACAGTCAGTACAAATTTGAATATATTCTGTGCCACAGGTAGTCCATTCTTCTCCAAGCTGTGCTAAGTGTTTCATCCGTTTTCCACAGTTTGGGCAAGATGCAAATTTTGCATCGTCTACAAAGGAAGGGGCTCCTCCTATGGCACATTTGTCAAAAGGATCACAGTAGTGGTTTGAAACAGGTTTCTTAGAAATTATAAACGGTTTTTGCTTATTAATCATTTTTTCTTCGCAAAGTTCCCCACAGCCATTCGTGTGGTGAATAACGGTACTTTCTTGGTCTTCTTCATATTTACAATAAAGGAATTCTTCCCAAGGCAGGCAGCTATCACAATATTTAATCTTAATTTTTCCATGTAGGCCTAAAAAAGCCAGCCGTTCATCTTTTCCGTCAATAACTAACATATTAATATAATTAGAACCGCAGTAAGGGCAGATATCTTTACTTGCCCCGCCAAATATATTCTCGTTTGGAAGGCAGGTATCTACTTGTTCTATAGCATAACAAGTATTATAAATAAGGGATTTCTTTTGCCCATCTTCTATACACCAGTTTCCTTCCATGGCATAGCCATATGGCCCAGTAAATAGGTTTTTACGCCAGGTAGGTGGATTTTCTTCCCATTTCTTAAAATATTCTACCACTTTTTCATCCCCAATCATAGCTAAAGCTAACAAACCATTGTTTACGTCTGATTGATTTATTTGTTCTTGGTCTAACAGATAAATAAGCTGATCTCGTGTTTCTGGTGCAGCGTTTTGATATAAAATAGATGGATAAAAAATATTTGCTTTTAAAGCAGCTTTAGCAAACTCCGGGCTTTTTATTTCTTTTTCCCGAATCAAGTAGGTGCAAAAATAAGAGTTCTTTGAATTTACTAATTGATCAATCGCTTTTGCAATTTTTTCTTCTAAGGTAGTAGCAGAAGAAAAAAATTCTTCCTCTAATTTGTTTAATCCCATATATACCCTCCTGCATTTTTTGGATTTATTATATTAAACCTATTATATAACAAATGAAGTATGCTTTCAAGAATGATACTTCTTTTAAGGCATAAAGTATAATCCACAAACTTAAAAATATCTAAAATTGAATATTTTTAAATTTGTGATAAAATGAAAAAAGAATGTTGTTTGTTTATATAATGAATACAATCAGTATTATTTATGGGGAGTGATTGAAAAATTATGGAATATATAAAAGAGGTATTTGCACAGTATAATAACCAGTGTATCCGGGTTTACCAAGCATATAATCCTATAATTGCCAAAGAGGCAGTTGCACTACAAACATTTGGGGAAAGATTTCATATAAACCGTATGACATGGATAAAGCCGTCTTTTCTGTGGCTTATGTATCGTTCTAATTGGGGGACAAAGAAAAACCAAGAATGTATTTTGGCTTTGGATATCCATCGGAGAATGTTTAATGAATTATTGGAAAAAGCAGTTTTAACATCACCAGATTCTACTAGTTATACTCGTGCGCAATGGGAAAAAGCTTTTGATGAAACAATGGTATATTGTCAATGGGATCCAGATAGAAACATAAATGGCAATGCTATTAACCGTGCAGCAATCCAAATAGGGCTAAAAGGAACTATATTGAAGGATTTTTTAGATGGAGGGATTTCTCATATAGAAGATTTAACCCCACTAGTAAGAAAATGGAATGAGCAGAGAAAAAATGGAAAGTTAAATTTAAAAAATTTACCTATAGAGAAAATATACCCTATTACTGATAAAGCAATTAGGAAGCGGTTAGATATGAAGTAGAAAGTGCCGTTTCGGAAAAAATATAATTTAATAAATAAAGGAGTTGCAAATGAAAGAAAATTTAAAAAATATTCTTTGTAAAATATGTACTGCTG